>Ga0210040_10000146_pt1 | contig 136473 bp, 106 predicted proteins | sample CryGeyCG12114_NA_FD_185462 | JGI IMG/M metagenome (GOLD analysis project Ga0210040, IMG submission 185462) | Groundwater microbial communities from aquifer - Crystal Geyser CG19_WC_8/21/14_NA (SPAdes) (version 2) | ecosystem: Environmental > Aquatic > Deep subsurface > Groundwater | place...
ACGCCTCGACTCGGCCCGCCGCACCAGCCTCGCCGACCTGCGCCGCCTCTACGTGGACCTACCCGACGGCCAGAAGATTCCGTTGGAGGAGGTGGCGCAGGTGCAATTCCGCAACGCCCCTACCCAAATCTCCCGCGACGACGCCCAGCGCCGCATCAACATCGGCGTGAACGTGCGCAACCGCGACATTCAGAGCCTGGTAGAGGAAATTCAGCAGAAGCTGAGCGCTGGGGTGAAGCTGCCCACGGGCTATTCTGTGGTATATGGGGGCGAGTTTGAGAATTTGCAGCGCGCCAAGGCTCGCCTCACCATTGCCGTGCCCGTGTCATTGCTCCTGATTTTCACGCTGCTCTACCTGTCGTTCAGTTCCGTGAAGCAGGCGGCGCTGATTTTTACCGGCATTCCGCTGGCGGCTATTGGCGGCGTGCTGGCGCTGTGGCTGCGTGGCATGCCGTTCAGCATTTCGGCGGGGGTAGGGTTTATCGCGCTGTTTGGCGTGGCGGTGTTGAACGGCATCGTGCTGGTTGCTAGTCTGAACGAGCTGGCTGCCGCAGGCGTGCGCAACGTGCGCGAACGGGCCTTGCGCGCCACCGCCGAGCGTTTCCGGCCGGTGCTGCTCACGGCGGCGGTGGCCTCGCTGGGTTTCCTACCCATGGCCTTGTCGACTTCGGCCGGCGCGGAGGTGCAGAAGCCTCTGGCTACGGTGGTTATTGGCGGTTTGATTTCGGCCACGCTGCTCACGCTGGTTGTCCTACCCGTGCTCTATACCTACTTCACCAAGGATGGCGAGCCCAGCCCCACGGCCGAAGCCGAAGCAGCTGCCGACAAGCAACAAGAAGACGTACGGCGAATCGAGGAAGAACTGAAGCACCATCAACCCGCGTCTGAGGCGCCGCGCACGGGGCCAGCCACCACGCTGCTACTCCTGCTGGCGGCGCTGGCAGGGCTGCTCCTACCCTGCGCGGCCACGGCCCAAAACACGCTGGGCAGTACGGCTGGGCAAACCAGCGTGGCACCGCCCACCGGGCCGCTCTCGGTGGGGCAGGCATTGCAGGCGGGGCTGGGGCAGAGCTTGTTGGTGCAGTCGGCAGCGCTGGACGTCCGCCGGCAGCAGGCCCTCAACCGCTCCGGGTACGACGTGCCGCGCACGGTGCTGGACTACCAGCGCGGGCAGATTTCGGACGCAGCCACTGATCAGAGCTTCAACATCATTCAGCAGGCAGCCTTCCCTACCCTCTACGCGGCCCAGAAGCGCCTGCTGGAAAACCAGACCGGCGCCGCCGAGCAGCGCGCCCGCACCCAGCGCCGCGAGCTGACCCGCATCATCCGCACCGACTACTACAACCTGCTGATTGCCTACCGCCGCGCGCAACTACTGCGCCGCCAGGACAGCCTGTACCGTCGTGCTGCCTACGCCGCCCGCATCCGTTACCAGGTAGGCGAAACCAACCGCCTGGAGCAGGTGGCCGCCGAGGCCCGGATGCTGGAGCTGCAAAACCAGCTCCTCACCTTGCTTACCGAGGTGCAGGTGCAGCGCCAGCAACTGGGCGTGCTGCTGGGCTACCCTACCCCGGTTGACGTTGACACGCTGGCCAGCGTGGTAGCGGCCATTAACCCAGCCGATACGGCGGCCCTCTCGCCCGACGCGAACCCTACCCTGGGGTTGCTGCGGCAGGAGGTGACCATCAGCGCGCAACAAACTAAGGTGGAAAAGCTGCGCCGCCTGCCCGATTTGCGGGTAGGCTATTTCAACCAGAGTATCAGCCGGGTAGGCGGCTACCAGGTGGCGCAGGCGGGCGTGGCGGTGCCGCTGCTGGGCGGCGTGCAGAAGGCGCGCATTGCGGCGGCCCGTCTGGGCGAGCAGTACGCCGCCACCCAACTCAACTACTATACGGTGCAGCTGAATAGTCAGCTGCGCACGTTGCGGCAGCAGCTGGCCCGCGCCCGCGCCTCCCTCACGTACTACGAAACCGTGGCCCTACCCCAGGCCCGCCTGGTGCTGCGCACGGCCGAAAAAAGCTTCCGCGCCGGCGATGTGGAGTATGTGACCTACGTGGTGAATACCGAGCCAGCCTGGCAAATTCAGCTGGCCTACCTCGACCAGGTGAGCCGCTACAACCAGCTGCTTTTCCAACTCCAGGCCCTGACGGGTACCGAGGAATAAGTATTTCCTGACTGACTTTAATGCCTTTGTTATATGTCTTTTTCGCTGTTTAACGCAACGTCCGTAACCTCACCCTCCAGCCCCCTCTCCCCGAGGAGAGGAGGCCGGGGAGTGAGGTCTGCCCGCCTGCTTTTCCTGCTGACCACCGTACTCTTCGCCGCCTGTAATTCTTCTTCGGAAACCGAAACCAAAGAAGCCCCCGCAACAGCAGCCACAGAAAAATCTATTGCTCCCAATCAACTCACCCTCTCCCCTACCCAAACGCAGGCCGCAGGCATTGAAATCGGCACCTTCGACCACCAGGAAATGACCACCGACGTGCTGGCCAACGGCCTCATCGACGTGCCGCCCCAGAACATGGCGTCCATTTCGGCGGTGATGGGTGGCTACGTGCAAACGGTGAACGTGCTGCCGGGTCAGTTTATCAAGCGGGGCGGCACCGTGGCCGTGCTGCGCCACCCCGACTATCTGCAATTGCAACAGAACTACTTGCAAAGCCGCGCCCGCCTGCATTTCCTGCAACAGGAGCTGGACCGCCAGCAAGTGCTGGATGCGGAGGACGTGGGCGCCAAGCGCAAGCTGCAACAAGCCCAGGCCGACTACCAAACCGAGCAAGCCGCCTTGCGCGCCCTGGCGGCGCAGGTGCAGATGCTGGGGCTATCAGTAGCCAGACTGAACAGCGGGCACATTTCGCCCACCGTGCCCCTCACCGCGCCAGTGGGTGGGTTTGTGCGTGCCGTCAACATCAACCCCGGCCAGTATGTGGGGCCGCAGGCTGTGCTGGTGGAGGTAGTAGACCGATCCGACCTGCACCTGGAATTAAAGGTATTTGAGAAGGATATTGCCCGTGTGAAGGTAGGCCAGCGCATCCTGTTCAACATCCCGAACAGCGCTACTCCCGACAACATGACGGCGCGTATCTTCCTGGTAGGCAAAGCCTTTGATGACAACGACCGCACCGTGAGCGTGCATGCCCACCTGGAGCCCGAGCGCGACGACCTGCTGCCCGGCCAGTACGTATCGGCGCGCATCCAGACGGGCGGGCGCCGCCAGCGCACCCTACCCGAAGACGCTATCATTCAGGATGGTGAGGTGAGCTACGCCTTCGTGCGCACGACTGCCGACAGCACAGGTACTACCTTCCGGCGGGTGCGAGTGCGCACCGGTCAGCCGCAGCACGGCGCAATGGGTGTCACGCTGCTGGATCAGCTCCGCGACACCACCCAACTCGTACGCCGCGGCGCCTACTTTCTGCAAGCTGAGCTGACCAAAGGCCAGGGCGGCGATGAGTAATCTGAGCTAATTTGCCGCCTACCGCAACCTGAATCAGTTCTGACAGTAACGGTAGACAATCAACTGAACGGCTGTTGCCCTCTTTACTTCTTCCACGAGCTTCTCCCTGCATGACGCCCGAACAACAACGCCTAGCTGAATCTGCCACTATTCCGTGGAAGAAATTCGGCCCTTATCTCACTGAGCGCCAGTGGGGCACTGTGCGCGAAGACTATAGCTCCGATGGCAACGCCTGGGACTACATCACCCACGACATGGCCCGCAGCTACGCCTACCGCTGGGGCGAAGAGGGCCTGGGTGGCATCAGCGACGATAAGCAGCACCTGTGCTTTGCCGTGGGCCTGTGGAATGAGAGAGACGAGATTCTGAAGGAACGCTTGTTTGGCCTCACCAACGGCCAAGGCAACCACGGCGAGGACGTGAAGGAGCTGTACTACTACCTCGACAGCACGCCTACCCACTCCTACATGCGGATGCTCTACAAGTACCCGCAGCGCGCCTTCCCGTACCAGAAGCTGTTGCGCAAAAACAAGCGCCGCACCCGCCAGCAGCCTGAGTACGAACTGCTGAACACGGGTATTTTTGATGACGGCCGCTACTTCGATGTGTTCATGGAGTATGCCAAGGCCGGGCCGGATGACCTATTGATTCAGCTGACCATCCACAACCGGGGGCCGCGCAAGGCGCGCCTGCACGTGCTGCCACAGCTCTGGTTTCGCAACACCTGGGCCTGGAGCGAGGGTAGCCCTACCCGCCCCCAAATGCGCGCCACCGCCCCTGGCACCGTGCAAGCCGACCACGAGGCCCTGGGCCAGTACCACTTCTACTGCGACCAGCAGCCCGACCTGCTCTTCTGCGACAACGAAACCAACTACATCCGTCTGCAAGAGCCCCCCAGAGAGGCGCGCTACTTCAAAGACGGCATCAACGACTATGTGGTGGAGGGCGACCCCAGCGCCGTGAATCCGGCCAAGGTAGGCACCAAGGTTGCAGCTCATTACCGCCTGAGTCTGGAAGCCGGCACCTCCCAAACCGTGCGCGTACGCCTCAGTCAGGCATCTCAGGAGGCCCCATTTGTGGATTTCGACGCCGTATTTATGCAACGCCAGCAGGAGGCCGACGCGTTTTACGACTGCGTGCAGGAAAACGTAACCGACGCCGACTCGCGCAACATTCAGCGGCAGGCCTTCGCCGGCATGCTCTGGAGCAAGCAGTTTTACTACTACGACGTTATGAAGTGGCTCGACGGCGAGCCAAATGGTCCGAATTCCTCGGCGCGCCGCCGCAAGGGCCGCAACGCCAACTGGCGCCACCTGTATAATGCCGACATCATCTCGATGCCCGATAAGTGGGAGTACCCGTGGTACGCGGCCTGGGACTCGGCGTTCCACTGCATTCCGCTGGCGATGGTAGACACGGAGTTTGCCAAGCAGCAGCTACGCCTGCTCACCCGCGACTGGTACATGCACCCCAACGGCCAGTTGCCGGCCTACGAGTGGAACCTGGCCGACGTGAATCCGCCGGTGCACGCCTGGGCCACGTGGCGCGTGTACCAGATGGATAAAAAGCTGCGCGGCCACGGCGACACGCAGTTTCTGGAATCCGTATTCCATAAGCTCACGCTCAACTTCACATGGTGGGTGAACCGCAAAGACAAGAGCGAGCGGAACATCTTCGAAGGCGGCTTCCTGGGCCTCGACAACATTGGGGTGTTCGACCGCTCATCGCCCCTACCCACCGGCGGCCACATCGAGCAGAGCGACGGCACCAGCTGGATGGCCATGTTTGCCCTCAACCTGATGCGTATGGCCCTGGAACTGGCCGGCACCAACGCCGTGTACCAGGAAATTGCCGGTAAGTTCTTCGAGCACTTCCTCTACATTGCCGACGCCATGACCCGCGGCGGCGACGGCCGCTTCGACCTTTGGGACGACGAGGACCAGTTTTACTACGACGTACTACACACCCCCGATGGAACTCGCACCAAACTCAAGGTGCGTTCTATTGTGGGGCTGATTCCATTGTTTGCGGTGGAGGTCATCGACCAGGAGTTGCTGGATGCCATGCCCGAATTCACTGCTCGTGCCATTTGGCTGCTCGAAAACCGTCCTCACTTAGCCAAGCTGGTCTCGCGGTGGCAAGAACCGGGTAGAGGCGCACGGCACAAGTTGTCGTTGCTGCGGCGCGAGCGACTGGGCCACGTGCTTCGCCGCATGCTCGACGAGGCAGAATTCCTGGCTCCCCACGGCATTCGGGCACTGTCGCGCTATCACCTGGAGCACCCCTACGTGTTCAGCACTGAGGAAGACGATTTTGAGGTAGGGTATATCCCCGGCGAGGCCGAGTCCAGCATGTTTGGGGGCAACAGCAACTGGCGTGGTCCTATCTGGTTTCCCATCAACTTCCTTATTATCGAGTCGTTGCAGCGGTTTCACGCCTACTATGGCGATTCCTTCACCATTGAGTACCCAACCGGCTCAGGCCAGCTATATACCCTGCGCGACGTGGCCCTGGCGCTGGCCGACCGCCTCACCGGCCTACTCCGCCAGGATGCTGAAGGCCGTCGCCCGGCCTTCGGCAACGCCCCGTTGCTCCAAACCGACCCCCACTTCCGCAACCACCTGCTCTTCCACGAGTACTTCCACGGCGACGATGGTCACGGCCTGGGCGCCAGCCACCAAACCGGCTGGACGGGCTTGATTGCCAAGCTCTTGAGCCTAACCAGCACAGGCGCTAGTATATAAGTAATGCGCAAATATGTGTGCTACGCAAACCCCGTTTCCAGATCTGGAAACGGGGTTTGCTATGTAACAAGCTCTGCTTTACTTCGAGAAATATCGGTTTCTGTTCCCCTACTGCTCACGCCTTCTCTTTACCCTTAATAATCAGCTCTATTCTCTATATTTAATCGTTTTCTATAACAGCTATTTTACTCTTTATGCCTTCTTCTCACGATCTGCCCCTCGCAATTGATTTGCAATCCGTCGCTCCAATGACTGAGCCGGCTACGGCTATAGTTTCTGCCGAGCGGCCCCGGCGCCTCGATAGAGCCGTTGGCGCCACCGCTACCAAGCTTGTTCCGCTGGTGGCTATGCTCCAAGCTATTCAGCCGCAGGTAGCGCAAGAGTCCGTTTTTCACACGCGCCGGCAGAAGATTCAGGCCCACATTGCTATGGCGTTTGCCGAGTTGAAGGCGGAGCGCCCCCGCCGACGTGTGCTCACGCATTCCTTTCAGACCATTACCGACCTCGTGCGGGAAGAAACCCGCGACATCAGCAAAGATGAGTTGAGGCAAGCAACCAAAGAGCTGGTGCTAGCTACCCTCAAAAACGCTCCCGCCATGATTAGCATTGCGCATCAAGCCCGGCTACTGTCCTAGCAAAACAATGCACACGGAATAGCTTCGCGGCAGATACTTACTCATGCAGTTCATGTGCGCTAAGAAATGCTACAGCAGTATTCGCGGCAGGCAGCACATTGCTGCTGGTGTTTCACTATAAAGCGGTTCGCTAACCATGCAACTATAGTCTATACAATAAACTCCTAACTCTATGAAAAAGACTCTACTGCTACTCTCGGCTACAGCTTTGCTTTCTTCTGCTACCTGTACCCAAACGAATACAGATCCAGAACCCGCTATTCAACCCGCTGCCTGTGCCCTTGTGCCGGATGCGGGCCCGTGCAACGCCATTGCTATACGCTATTATTACGATCCTCGGGATAAAAAATGCAAACCATTCACTTGGGGTGGTTGCGGCGGGGTGGTGCCTTTCAATACGCTGGAAGAGTGCAAGGACTGCGGCTGCAAGTAAGGTATGCAGCGTCTTAAGAAATAGGTCTAAGCGCTATACCTCGAAAGTGATTTGCACACCAAAATAATCAGCTTGTTCCCTGGCTGTACCCCAAAAGAAAAAAGCCCGTTTCCAAGCTGGAAACGGGCTTTTTTCTTGCAGAGGAGGAGGGATTCGAACCCCCGGAGGTTTAACCCTCAACGGTTTTCAAGACCGCCGCAATCGACCACTCTGCCACTCCTCTAAACTAGTTGCTGCAACAGAAAAAGGCGCTTTCAGCAGCAGTGAAAGACCTTGCAGAGAGGGGGGGATTCGAACCCCCGATACCCTTGCAGGTATAACGGATTTCGAATCCGTCGCATTCGACCACTCTGCCACCTCTCTAGGGTCCAAACGAGTGGGTTTGGGACGACAAAAGTAGTAGGCCGGGATAGGGTACGCAAGCTTGTTGCGCGTTTTTTTTCACATTTTTTCCCTACCCTAGCCCCTAGCGCATCTTCCGTATTGAGCCTGAATTGCTTAGCTGGAAACTACTACCTTATCGGGGCGGCCGGGTAGGCGCAATCGGCGCCGGGGCGGGGCAACGTCCTTGCCGTTTTTCAGACGCCCGGTTACGGCGTCGATACTCACATTCACCTCGAAGCCCAGAATCAGGGTCATGCATACGAAATCCAGCCACACCATCAGGCCGATAAGCGTACCGATGGAACCGTAGAAATGGTTGTAGCTGTCGAAGATCTTGACGTACAGCACAAACAGGAACGACACCAAGAAAATCAGCAGGGTAGCTACCACTGCCCCCGCCGACACAAACGGCCACTTGTTGTGCACAGGGGGTACGTAATAGTAAATCAGGCAGGTAATCATCAGCGAAAGCCCGGTAACGGAGCCGTACTTTACAATCGTAATCAGCTGATCCGTGAAGGTTTCGGACACTACTTCGTGGAATACCAACCAATCGATGATATACGTACCGAAGAAGATACTCGTGATGGCCACCAACAGCACCACCGACAGCACCACAGTGAGCAATGTGGCAATAACCCGCTTGCGCACGTAGGTCCGGCGCTTAAACGACGGATATTTCTTTTCGAAAGCGTCGAGCAGGGCCATGATACCGTTGGAACTGAGTACCAGAGCGGTAGCAAAACCAAACGACAGCAAACCGCCATGCTGAATGGTTACGATATCGTTGATGGTGCTGGCCGTAGCGGCATACATCTCCTTCGGCATAAAGTCGCCGATGAATTGCAGGATATCTACGTTCAGGTTGGGCACCGGAATGTAGGGTATCAGCGTGAACAGAAAGATGATGGTGGGGAAGATGGCAATGGTCAGGTTGAACGCCATGTAGCTGGCGCGCTTGGTGATACTGTCCAGCTTCGACTCCTGAATCATGCGGTCCATCACATCGTACACCGAGGCCCTACCCCCCGCGAAGCGCAGACGCTTTAGCCACACCATGAGGCGGCGGTAGCTGCGGCGCTGGCGGAGGTCGGACAGATGGTATCGACGGACGGGTAGACGCATGCGGTGAGTAGTGAAATGGTGCGTTTGTGAGTAACCCGGCGCAGGCCGAACAGATTCCGTACCCGACCTTGCTCCTACCCTCCTTCTACTCCTTTTTCAGGAAAGCGGCCGGGGCGGGAGCTTCCGAGGCAGGTGTTTTGGGCGGCGTGAGCGGGCCGGCAGTTTCCTCGTCGGTGAAATAGGGTAGTAGTTTTTGCTGAATGGCCGCTGGAATGGGCACAGGCCGGCCAGTACTCATATTCACGAATACCATGAGCGTATGGCCTTCCGTGAGCAGCTCCTGCGCCTCGTTGTAGATTTCGTACTCGAACAGAATGCGCGTGCCCTCGGCGGGCTGGCGCAGCAACATCCGCACGGTCAGTAGGTCATCGTAGCGGGCGGGGCGGCGGAAGCGGGTGCGCAGCTCGCCCACGGGCATCCCTACCCCTTCGGCCTCCATAGTCTTATAGCTGATGCCCAGCTGCCGAAACGCCTCGGTGCGCGCTACCTCAAAGTAAGCCGCGTAGTTGCCGTGATAGACGTAGCCCATCTGGTCCGTCTCGGCGTAGCGCACGCGAATAGAAGTGTCGTGAGAATACATGGGAGTGAGTAGTAACTGAGTAATTAAATAAAACAGAACGTCATGCTGAGCGAAGCGGAGCGCAGTCGAAGCATCTCGCGTGCTGATGTGAAATAGTATCTGACATCAGCACGCGAGATTCCTCGACAAGCTCGGAATGACGGGCTAATTTTATTTCATAATCCCGGTCCTGGTCAGCGCCGCTTGGTAGCGGCGGGCGTTTACCAGGTGCGCCGCCTCGTTGGTAGCAAAGGCATGGTAGCCGCTGAAGTCTTCTTTGGCGCAGAAATAGAGGTAGTTGTGGTCCTCGGGGTTCAGCACGGCGTCGATGCTGGCGATGCTGGGCAGGTTGATGGGGCCGGGAGGTAGGCCGTTGTATTTATAGGTATTATAAGGCGAATCCTTCTGCAAATGCACATTCAGCACGCGCTTGATGCCGAAGTCGCCATTGGCGTATACCACGGTGGGGTCGGCTTGTAGCTTCATGCCGCGCTGGAGGCGGTTGAGGTAAACGCCCGCCACGCGGGGGCGCTCATCGGCGTGCTGCTGCTGCTCGGCTTCCACAATGCTGGCCAGCGTGCTCACCTGGACGCGCGTGAGGCCCAGCTTCTGACGTTTGGCGTCGCGGGCGGGTGTCCAGAACTTCTCGTACTCCTTCTTCATGCGCTGCATGAGGTTATCGGCTGAAGAATTCCAGTACAGCTCGTAGGTGTTCGGGATGAACATCGTGAGAATGGTGGTGGTATCGAAACCCAGGCTTTTGGTATAACCGGGGCTGCTCAGCAACGAATCGAATTGCCCGGGACGGCTGTCGATGGTGTGGCTGAGCTTGAGCGCCAGGTCCTTGCGCAGCCGGATATTCTGGAACGTCAGCTTGAGCGGCGACTGCCGCCCGGCCCGCAGGTCTGATACCAGTTGGCGGTTGGTGTAGCCATCTTTCAGTTCGTAGCGGCCGGGTTTCACCAACTCAGGATACTTCATCAGCTTGGCCACGAAGGCAAAAGAAAGCTTGTCGATGATGGCGCCAGAGGCGTAGATGCTATCCAGTACGGCCTTATACGGCTCACCGCGCCGGATGAGCACGTAGGTAGGTCGGCCGTTGGTGTCCACGTTGGCGGTATAAAACACCTGGTAGAAATAGTAGGAGAAGCTCACGAACAGCACGCCCGCCAGCGCCACCACGGTGCCAATGCGCTTGCGGCGCTTCTCGGCCTTATCGCGGCGCTCGATGATGTTGGGGGTCGGTTGAGAAGGGGTAGCCATACGGCAGGTAGCGAGTTGAGTAGGAAGATACTGGCCGATAATCCTTCGCTATGGCCACCCAAAAGGCCCTACCGGGATTATCCGAAGGGCAAAAGTACGAGTTCTGCCGTGCTAACTTCCGGCGATGGGTAGCAAGCCCACAAAACTTTCAGGCCGACTACCGTGTATTAATAGGATATCTTTCGGCGCGATGCCAGCCCTTGCTTGGTTTCGCAAGACTACCTTCCGCGCTGTCTGTTCATGTGCTTCTACCCTACCCCTCGGTGGCAGCATCAGTTTCAACTCCATTCTCTCGCTTTTCCTATGGCTGCTACGTTGCTTCGCATTCACCCCGATAATCCGCCCCAAAACCGCCTCCTACAAGCTGTAGAGGTGCTTCGCAAGGGTGGAGTTATTATTTATCCCACGGATACCATTTACGGTCTGGGCTGCGATATTCACAACGCAAAGGCCGTAGAAAAGCTCTGCCGCATCAAGGGCATTCACCCCGATAAAGCGAACCTGTCGTTCATTTGCGCTGATTTGTCGCACATCACCGACTACGCCCACGGCATCACTACACCCATGTATAAGGTCTTGAAGAAAGCCCTACCCGGCCCATTCACCTTTATTTTTGAGGCTAGCCCACAGGCGCCGCGCTACGGCGGCGTGAAGCGCAAAACTGTCGGTATCCGCGTGCCCGACAACCAGATATGCACCAGCTTGGTGCGGGAACTGGGCAACCCTATTGTGTCTACCTCCGTGCGCGACGACGACCAGCTATTGGAGTACACCACCGACCCCGACCTCATCTTCGAGAAATACCGCTCGCTGGTAGATCTGGTGATTGATGGCGGTTTCGGCAACAACGTGGCTAGTACCGTGGTCGACTGCACCAATGAGGACTTCGATATTATCCGGCAGGGTGCCGGCGATATTGAGCAATATCTGTAGGCGGTGAAATAGTAAGCGTGTCATTGCGAGGCGCAGCCAAAGCAATCCGCCCTGAGCAACGAGCAAACGGTTTAATAAGCACAAAGCCCTTCGCCTGGATAGGCGTAAGGGCTTTGTGCATTAAAGAATTGTCTGCGGTAAGAAGGACCGATTGCTTCGGCTGCGCCTCGCAATGACACGCGTCTTATAACCTCACCCGTTCACCATCTCACTATTCACCGCTTGTGTTTCCAGCGGCGGTGCGACCATAGGTAATGCGCGGGCGCGGCTTGAATATCGCGCTCCAGCAAGCGGGCAAACGCCTCGGCAATGGGATAAGTACCCTTCTCGATGGGCGCGTAGCCGTCGTAGAGCAGCGTGATGGTGATGTCGTAGTAGCCGCGCCGTACGCGCTGAATACCGACGTAGAACACCGGCGCTTGCAGTTGCGGAGCCAAGCGGTCGGCGCTGGTGTAGAAGCTAGTATCCTGGTGCAGGAAGGTGGTCCAGTAGGGGCTGTCGCGGGGGCCAGCGGCTTGGTCGGTGAGCAGGCTTAGGGAACGGCCTTCTCCCCGGGTGCTTAGAAGGTGGCGCAACGTATTGCGCATGGGTACCAGCACAGCTCCGCTTCGAGTGCGTAGATCATACATAAAGCTCTCGAAAAAAGGGCTGCTTAGTGGCTTATACACCCCATCGGCCTTACCCGGAAATTGTACCGCTCCCGCTGGTAGAATCCACTCCCAGTTACCGGCGTGTGAGCCTAGGGCGAGTACCGTGCGACCTTCAGCGAATAACGCATTCAGGGGCTCTGCATTAGTGATATTTACTCGTTGCACCAGCTCCGCTGCCGAAATGGTGCGCAGCTTCAATATCTCCACTATTACTTGGGCGAAGTGCCGGTAGAATGCCCGGCCGGTAGCGGCTACCTCCGCCTCCGTCTTTTCCGGAAACGAGTTACGGATGTTCTCCGTAATGACGCGCCATCGGTAGCGCACCCCGTAGGCCAGCAGCAGGTAGATACCGTCGGCCAGGAAATACAGCACCGACAACGGCAGCCGGGAAAGCCCAATCAACAGCCAGCTGACGGGGCGCAGGTACCAGGGGTAAGGTTTGGCGGGAGTAGAAGGAGTCATGCGTTAGTTGGTAGCACCGGCGGGCGCGTAGTCTTCCATATCGCGGGTCAGCACGGTGCTTTGTGTGGTAAGCAACTGGTTTTTCGCGTTGCGAATTTCGATAGTGAAAATATATTGCCCGCTGGGAAGCGGACCCAGGGGTAGCTCGCCCGCAATGGTAGTAGGCTTGCCTTGGGCCGCCTGGTCGAGGGTCGTTTCAGCTTCGGCGGCGCCACCTTCATCGGAAGCAATGCGGTAGCGCACTTTTAGGGGTTGCCCGGCAGGCGCTTGGTACAGCTCGGCATAGAAGAAGATTTGAGCCGTGCCGCGCCCGTAATACCCGCCCGGCGCCCGCGACAACCGCAAGCCGCCCCGCGCAAAATTGTCCTGTGCTCCCGATTTCGCTGCCGGCCGCGCCAGCAGCACAATGTCGCTTAGAAAGGCGCTTTTTCTGTCTGATTCCAGCGTAAGAGAGCGGTCTACTGTGGTTTCGCTACCCGCTTTATACTGGTCGCGTAGGCGGGCGCGCACCGTGTACTGGCCGTCGGGTAGGGTCACGCGCTTCTGAAAGCTAATCGGGTTTTTGATGGCCGCTGTGGTGTCGCTGAGTACGGGTGGCTTCAGCGTCACGGTTTCCTGGTAGGCGGGCTGGCCGTCGGCCTTCAGAATTTCCAGCGTGAGCACGGCCGCGGCCTGAAACGTTTTGGGCGCCCGGCGCAGGTAGGTGAGACCCGTACCGGGTACGGTAGCATACAGCTCCACTACCGAGCCTTTCACTACCCGGTCTTCGTTGCGGAAGTGGGCTACATCGAGTAGCAACTCGGGCGCGGCGGCCTGCACGGTGGCCGTCAAAAGGACAAAAAAGAAGCTGAGGAGAATACGCATCGTGTCAGTTTGGCGGGTAAAGGTAGCGGGTTCGGGACTGGTTGAATTATTGAACAGCAAAAGTGGAAGGCCCCGTGCCCTACCCTACTCAATAAGTTAACCAGTTCGTCCGTGGTCATTTTCGAGTCGCAGTATAATCCACCCATTGCCTTCTTTGCCGAGCTGGTTGGGCAGGACACGCTGCTGCTGGAGGCCCACGACCACTACCGCAAACAAACCTACCGCAACCGCTGCCTGATTCTGACGGCCCAGGGCGTAAAACCGCTCACGGTGCCCGTGGTAGACGGTAATCGAAGCGAGAAAATTGCCACTGCCGCCATTGAAATCGACTATCGGCAGAATTGGGTGCACCAGCACTGGCGCACACTGCAAACCGCTTACGGCGGCACTCCGTATTTTGAGTACTACGCCGATTACCTGCACGACATCTACTACCAACGCCCTACCTTACTGTTTGAGCTGAATACCCAACTGCTACGGTTTTATTTACGCTGCCTACGGCTTCGGCCTCACGTAGAATTCACGCAGGAATATATTTCTTCGCACCCAGTTACATCGGAAAACGACCTGTTTGACCGCCGCGACTGGCTCACGCCCAAGACCACTGTGGCAGACCAACCTGACAGGACGTCGGGCCCTGCCTACCCCCAAACCTTTGGCGTACAATTTGTACCCAATCTAAGTATCCTGGACCTGTTGTTTATGCAGGGTCCGGCCGCTGGCGCCTTTCTTACGTAAGGCCAAATACGGCTAGTAGAACCTTCGCCCGAGCTTATCTGTTTTCAGGTACAATCGGCCTAATCCGTGCCCTGATCTTACTTGTGGGCTTGCGGGGTTCCGTTTTTCTTTATTACTTATCTGCATGGAAGCTAAATTCTCAAACCGAGTCAAGGAGGTAATTTCTTTGAGCCGGGAAGAAGCCATCCGGCTCGGTCACGACTATATCGGTACCGAACATCTATTGCTGGGCATGATTCGCGAAGGGGAAGGCACTGCCATTGGGTTGCTCAAGAAATTGGGTGTCTCGGTGGAGGAGCTGAAGTATGCCCTGGAACAAGCTACCCGTAATACGGCTACGCAGGGCACGAGCATTACCGGCTCTATCCCGCTGACGAAACAGACTGAAAAAGTCCTTAAAATCACCTATCTGGAAGCGAAAATCTTCAAGAGTGAAATCATCGGCACTGAACATTTGCTGCTGTCGATTTTGCGCGATGAGGATAACATTTCGTCCCAGATTCTCAGCAAATTCAACGTGAACTACGAATCTGTACGTGACTCGCTGGACTATCACGGTGCCGCGAGCAACAACCCCACCAACGGCCCCGAGGCCGATGACGATGACAACGACCGGTTGTTTGGCAGCGGCCAGGGCCGCGGCGGCGCGGGCGCTGCTCCCAAGAAGGGCAACGAGAAGTCGCGCACACCTGTGCTCGACAACTTCGGCCGCGACCTTACCAAGCTGGCGGAGGAAGATAGGCTCGACCCGATTGTGGGCCGCGAGAAGGAGATTGAGCGTGTAGCGCAAATCCTGTCGCGCCGCAAGAAAAACAACCCCATTCTGATTGGTGAGCCGGGCGTTGGTAAAACGGCTATTGCCGAAGGCCTGGCCCTACGCATCATCCAGAAGAAAGTATCGCGCGTGCTGTTCGGTAAGCGCGTGGTGACCTTGGACTTGGCTTCGCTGGTAGCGGGCACCAAGTACCGTGGTCAGTTTGAGGAGCGTATGAAGGCCGTGATGAACGAACTGGAAAAGTCGCCCGACGTGATTCTGTTTATTGACGAACTGCACACGATTGTGGGTGCCGGTGGAGCTTCGGGCTCGCTGGATGCCAGCAACATGTTCAAGCCGGCCTTGGCCCGTGGCGAGATTCAATGCATTGGCGCTACTACCCTCGACGAGTACCGTCAGTACATCGAGAAAGATGGTGCCTTGGCCCGTCGTTTCCAGATGGTGATGGTGGACCCCACCACACCCGAGGAAACCATCGAAATCCTGCACAACATCAAGGACAAGTATCAGGACCACCACCATGTGGTGTACACCGATAAGGCTATTGAGCAGTGCGTGAAGCTATCGGACCGCTATATGTCTGACCGTTTCCTACCCGACAAGGCCATTGATATTCTGGACGAAGCCGGTGCCCGCGTGCACATCAACAACATTGTAGTGCCCGAGGATATTCTCAAGCTCGAAGAGCAGATCGAGAACATCAAAGGCGAGAAAAACCGCGTGGTGAAGTCGCAGAAGTACGAGGAAGCCGCCAAGCTCCGTGACACCGAGAAGAAACTGATTGATCAGCTCGAGCAGGCCAAAAAGGACTGGGAAGAGGAGACCAAGAAGAAGCGCTACACGGTGAAGGAGGAGAACGTGGCCGAGGTTATCGCCATGATGACCGGCATTCCCGTATCCCGCGTGGCTCAGAACGAAAGCGCCAAGCTGCTCAACATGGGTGAGGAGCTGAAAGGCAAGGTAATTGGCCAAGATAAGGCCATTGCTCAGCTTGTGAAAGCTATCCAGCGCACCCGCGTAGGCTTGAAAGATCCAAAGAAGCCAATCGGCTCGTTCGTGTTCCTTGGCCCAACCGGGGTAGGTAAAACCGAACTGGCGAAGGTGCTGGCGAACTACCTCTTCGATAAAGAAGAGTCGCTGGTGCGCATCGACATGTCGGAGTACATGGAGAAATTCAGCGTATCGCGCCTGGTAGGCGCGCCTCCCGGCTACGTGGGCTACGAAGAAGGCGGTCAGCTGACGGAGAAAATCCGCCGCAAGCCGTACTCGGTTGTCCTGCTCGACGAGATTGAGAAAGCGCACCCCGACGTGTACAACCTGCTCCTGCAAGTGTTGGACGACGGTATCCTGACCGACGGCCTGGGCCGCAAGGTAGACTTCCGGAATACCATCATTATCATGACCTCGAACATCGGGGCGCGTGACTTGGCTGACTTCGGGGTAGGCATTGGTTTCGGCACGAAAGCTCGTACCGAGAACCTGGATGAGATTACGAAGGGCACCATCACCAACGCCCTGCGCAAAACCTTCTCGCCAGAGTTCCTCAACCGTTTGGACGATGTGATTGTCTTCAACTCCCTGGAGAAGAAGGATATTCACAAGATCATCGACATTTCGCTGTCGAAGCTGCTGTCGCGTATCCAGTCGTTGGGCTACCGTGTAGAGCTGACTGAGGCCGCTAAGGACTTTGTAGCCGAAAAAGGGTACGATCCAAAATACGGTGCTCGTCCGCTGAACCGGGCTATCCAGAAGTATATCGAAGATCCGATTGCGGAGGAAATCCTGAAGGCGCAAATCGCTCACGGCGACGTCATCACGGCTGACTATACGGAAGGTGCTGAAGAGTTAACCTTTGCCGTTACCAAAAGCGGCGAAGCTCCTAACCTAGCCAGCGACGAACGCCCGGAGGAAACTCCGGCTCCGGACGACGCTTCGGATAACAAGAAGGATAAGTAGCCTATTCTTTAAAATAAAAAAGGGTTCGTTTCCTCGCGGAGACGAACCCTTTTTTATTTCCTTGTTAACTAGTTTCTTCTATGTTACTGATAATGAAAATATTAAAGTGTTAAAATGTCTTCAGCGGTAACACTATTTACTGTTTTAAAGCCGCCCCGAATTCTGGTGCGGCTTTTTTTGTTTCCTATCTTATCTTTGAAGTTCACCCCCACCCCACCCGCATGGCCGATCCGCACGCAAACGCTCATCTCAGTAAGTTGGAAATTTTAGCCGCCAAAAATGCCGAGGCATTGCTTGGCGGTGGTCAGGCTCGCATTGATGCCCAGCACAAAAAAGGCAAGCTCACGGCCCGCGAACGGCTGGATTTGCTGCTGGATGAAGGCTCTTTCGAGGAAATTGGGAAGTTTGTGATGCACCGCGCCAAGGACTTTGGGCTGGACAAGGAGTACTACCTCGGCGACGGCGTGGTGACGGGCTACGGCACCGTGCACGGCCGGCTGGTGTACGTTTTCTCGCAGGATTTCACGGTGTTTGGCGGTTCGCTGAGCGAAACACACGCCGAGAAAATCGTGAAGATTATGGATCTGGCCATGAAAAACGGCGCGCCCGTTATTGGGCTGAACGACTCGGGCGGCGCGCGCATTCAGGAAGGAGTGGTGAGCCTGGGCGGCTACGCTGATATCTTCTACAAGAATACACTGGCCTCGGGGGTAGTGCCGCAGCTCTCGGCCGTGATGGGGCCGTGTGCGGGCGGGGCGGTGTACTCGCCGGCCATCACAGACTTTATTCTGATGGTGGAGGACACGAGCTACATGTTCGTGACTGGCCCCAACGTAGTGAAAACCGTAACACACGAAACTGTAACCAGCGAGGAGCTAGGCGGCGCCAGCACGCACTCCACCAAGAGCGGCGTTACGCACTTTACAGCTCCTAATGAGGTAGCCTGCATTCAGCAGCTCAAGCAACTGCTGAGCTATATGCCGCAAAACTGCGAGGAAACCGCGCCCGCCCTACCCTACACTGCGGCTGGCGACGAGCAGCGCCCGGTGCTGGACACCCTCATCCCCGACAATCCCAACCAACCCTACAACATTCGGGAAGTGATTGAAGGCATTATCGACGCCAATTCTTTCCTGGAAGTGCATCAGCATTTTGCCGAGAATATTGTGGTAGGCTTTGCGCGCTTGGCCGGCCGGAGCATCGGTATTGTGGGCAATCAGCCGGCTGTGCTGGCGGGTGTGCTCGACATCAATGCCAGCACCAAGGCGGCGCGGTTCGTGCGGTTTTGCGACGCGTTCAACATTCCGCTGCTGGTATTGGAAGACGTGCCCGGTTTCCTACCCGGCACCGACCAGGAGTGGCGCGGCATCATCACCAACGGCGCCAAGCTGCTCTACGCTTTCTGCGAAGCCACTGTGCCCCGCGTGACAGTGATTACCCGCAAAGCCTACGGCGGCGCTTACGATGTGATGAACAGCAAGCACATTGGGGCTGATTTGAACTACGCCTGGCCTACCGCCGAAATTGCCGTGATGGGCGCCAAAGGTGCGGCCGAAATCATCTTCAAGCGTGAAATTGCGCAGGCAGAGGACCCCGATGCTAAGCTTCAGGAAAAGGTGGACGACTACCAGCAAAAGTTTGCCACGCCCTACCGTGCTGCACACCGGGGTTTCGTAGATGAAGTTATTATCCCTTCCCAGACACGCCAGAAACTGATACGGGCATTTAAAATGCTCGAAAACAAGGTAGATCAGCTGCCACGGAAGAAGCACGGCAATATTCCGCTTTAACACTTTATCAACGGAGTAAAGTGGAATAAATGAAGTTGCACAGAGCTTTCTACCACTCAACTCCGTAAATCTCCTTTTACCTGCTCTGCGCAAATAATATAGTACTCTATGCGTCCCGAATCTTTCGATTTTCTTCAGAAATACCTCAACAACGCCTCGCCTACTGGTTTCGAAAAAGAAGGCCAGAAACTATGGCTCGACTACGTGCGGCCCTACGTGGATGACTACCTGATTGACACGTACGGCACGGTGGTGGGCATCATCAACCCCGAGGCCAAGTACAAAGTAGTGATTGAAGCCCATGCCGACGAAATCAGCTATTTTGTTAATTTCATTACCGAATCGGGCTTTCTGTACCTGCGCAAAAACGGTGGTTCCGACCCACTGGTGGCGCCTAGCAAGCGCGTGAACATTCACACCGCGAAAGGCATTGTGAAGGCGGTGTTTGGCTGGCCGGCCATTCATGTGCGCAAGGCCGATCAGGACAAGGCCCCGACCATGGAAACCGTGTACCTGGACTGCGGCGCGTCCAGCAAAGAAGAAGTGGAAGCCATGGGCATCCATGTGGGCTCGGTGGTCACGTTTGAGGACGAGTTCATGGTGATGAACGACAAGTACTACGTGGGTCGGGCCCTCGACAACCGCGTGGGTGGCTTCATGATTGCCGAAGTGGCGCGCCGCCTGAAGGAAGAGGGCAAAACCCTACCCTTCGGCCTGTATGTGGTGAACTCGGTGCAGGAGGAAATTGGGCTGCGCGGGGCCGAAATGATTGCCCACCGCTTACAGCCCGACGTGGCCATCATCACCGACGTGACGCACGATACCCAGTCGCCGATGTATGAGAAAAAGACGTCCGGCGACCTGTTTTGCGGCCGTGGACCGGTCATTACCTACGGCCCGGCTGTGCAAAATAACCTGCGCGACCTCATTATTGAAGCGGCGCAACAGGCCGAAATCCCGTTTCAGCGGGCAGCGGCTACCCGCGCCACCGGCACCGACACCGATGCTTTTGCCTACGCCGGCATGGGCGTGGCAGCGGCGCTTATCTCCCTACCCCTCAAGTATATGCATACCACGGTAGAGACGGTGCACAAAGACGATGTGGAAAACGTGATTAAGCTGATCTACGAAACCGTGCTGCGGATTGAAGACGGCCACGATTTCCGGTATTTTAAATAATCCCTCTTTTTGCCTCCCCAAATGGGCTGTTATGCTGCGCTAGGCCGCATAACAGCCCTTCTTGCTTATGCACCCTCCCATTCCCCCTGCCCTACCCCTCACCGTCACCGACCAGTTGGGTAGGCGCGTGGTGGTGCCTTTTCCACCGCATCGCATCGTGTCGTTGGTGCCTTCGCAGACGGAATTGTTGTTTGACTTGGGGCTGGGTGAGCGGGTGGTAGGCGTCACGAAGTTTTGCCTGCATCCGGCCGAAGCCCGGCAATCTGCTACCGTTATCGGAGGCACCAAGAATTTCGACTTCGAGAATATTGCGGCGCTACGGCCTGACCTGATTCTCGGTAATAAAGAGGAGAACTACCAGGAAGGCATAGAGCAACTGGCGGCGGCCTACCCCGTGTGGCTCAGTGATATTGCCACCCTGCCCGATGCCCTTGCTATGATTCGGCAGGTAGGGCTGCTCACGGGCACCGCTACCCGCGCCAACGTGCTGGCCACCGAGATTGAAGCCGCATTTGCTGCTTTATCAGTTGCCCAGCCGCCGTTGCCTACAGCCTATTTCATTTGGCGCAAGCCGTATATGGTAGCTGCCGCCCATACGTTTATCGATGATATGCTGCATCGGGCGGGGTTCCTCAACGTATTTGCCGATCAGCAGCGCTACCCGGAAATTACGGCGGCGCAACTGGCTGCTGCGCAGCCGCAGCAGATTCTGCTTTCGTCTGAACCCTACCCTTTCCGGGAGAAACACCTGGAGGAGTTTCGTACACTATGCCCGGAAGCCACCGTTCGGCTCGTGGATGGGGAGCTGTTTAGCTGGTACGGCAGCCGGTTGCGGCACTCGGCTGCATATTTCCAGCAGCTCTTTACCAGTGGGTAATTGTAATGTATAGGAACGTCCTTTCGACCTTCCGCACTCGCTCGGCTGTGCCAAGTGATGACCAAGCAGCTCTGCTGCGCGCGTCTGCCAACCGCTAGGCCAATAGAACGCAAGCGATGCAGCCGGATTCGGGGCAGAGCCCCTCAAACGTAGTGCTCACTCGGCATAGCCGAGCGAGTGCGTAAGTCCTATATATATAATGTATAGGAACGCCCTTTTGACCAGCGGGAGGAGCCTCGCGTGCTGATGGCAAATACCATCATTTCGTCAGCACGCGAGGTTCCTCCCGCTGGTTGAAAGGACGTTCTAGTGTAGTTCTACCTTTAAAACAACCCCGTGGCCTCGTGCTTCACCACGTTCAGGGCCTGCGTGGTAGGGTCTACCTCGTCGGCAATAACAGTTTCGAGGACGCGCTTGGCTAGCTCCGTACCGCGTAGCTGCTGGGGCTGGGGTAGGGAATGATAGGCTTTGTTGATCATCGTCAGCACGTTTTCCTTGGCCTGCTTCACCTGCTGCCACACATCGGGGCTCATGTAGAGCTGCTGCGAAAGATTGTGCTCGTACTCCGCACGAATTTCCTGGAGCAACAGGCGGTGGTAGTCGGGGGCCGACTGGCCGGCGCTGCTCAGGCGCACCAGCAGGTTGCTGGGCGTGATGCGCTCCAGGAACAGTACCACCCGCTCGTAGGCTTGCAGGCGTACGGGCAGCATTTCTTTGCTGCTTTGCAGGCGCAGCTCAATCAGGCGGCGTTGCTGCTCTTTTTCGAGGTACTGCTGAATAAGATAAAAAATAGAGCCTGCTACCAATAAGGCGGGCAGAATGATTTTCAGCAAATCAAAAATGTAGGCGGTAGTATCCATACAAAAGAAAAGCGCCGGAAGCGCCCATGCGTAAAAAGCGAAAGGTGAAGATGAAATAACAGCGTGGCCGTAGCGGATAGCAAAGATATACGGTGAACCGTAGGGGATAGTAACGTGTTATACTATAACTTGATGAACTACGCGCAAATAGTACTCTGCGCTACGGTTTGTATCTTTGCCTTCTACTTTATTTACCTCTGTCTTATGGCTACTGCTGTTTCGACCAAGCTTGCTCCCATCAGCCTCACTCCTCGCGCTCTGGAAGAGGTTCGTATTATTCTCCGTGATAAAAGCGTGCCGGATGAGTATGGCCTGCGCGTGGGCGTACAGGGCGGCGGCTGCTCGGGCCTGAGCTACTTGCTGGGCTTCGACAAAGCCAAGGATGCCGATGAAACCTTCGACCTCGATGGTGTGCTGCTCATCATGGATAAAAAGCACGCTATGTACGTGATGGGCATGGAAGTCGACTTCCAGGATGGCCTGAACGCCCGCGGTTTCGTGTTCAACAACCCCCAAGCCAAAAGCACCTGCGGCTGCGGCTCGTCGTTTTCGGCGTAGTTTTTTGCCTTTGAATACACTTTGCGGCCCCTCGTTCCTTTTAGGAGCGAGGGGCTTTGCATATCCAGGCTACGCCGACAGCTTGTGCAGCAGCGGCTTGGCTAGCAGCTCCAACGCTTCGGCCTGCCGCTTGCGCACCTGCTGAAGCTCATGCGCGGCGGTAAGATTCTTTTCGGCGGCGAATAGAGTTTGTTCGCACTGGCGCCGTATTACCTGCCGACGCTTGAATGAGGATGTGCGCCGTATAATGGTTTCAAAAGCGGTGAGGCTACGAAGGTGCACGGCTACGTTATCGGCTCCGCTGGTACGAATCTGGTCGAAAGCAGTGGATACATACTTGTCAAAATCTGGGCTGTTGGCAATGACGCGCACCCGCTCGCCGGCCGTACGGAGCGGGGAGCCCAGCTGGCGGTCGGACAGGTAGCTGATCAGCGCGCCCAGATGATCAATGCACATGATGGCCGTAGTGGTATCATTGATGCCCGGCGACAGGGCCTTTAGCGCAATATCCACGATCTGGCGAATGCCAAACCCGGCATCCTGATCCAGCGTGCGTTGGTGCCCAATGCTGTACTGGTTGTTTAAACGGTCGATGCTCTCTTCGTCTGCCTCCGGCAGTTGCTCATCTTTCTGATACAACGCTACGGATACCAGTGGGTCGCCCATGGCCACAAAGCTGCCAATAGTATGCTCCATGCGCACCACGCCGTCCAGCTCCTTGGCAAAATCTAGGATAGATTCGTTGTTGATACCCTGCACGTAGCCGGTGGTACGCGCCGGAATAGGCGTCCAACGCAGTTGATCAGTTGTAGCCAGTTCTGCTATTTCCTCCGGATCGGCAGCATCACCCAAAGCAGTTGGAAACAGCTTCTCCATCGACTTGTATGTTTCTTCCGAAGCGCCGGCGATGATGTTGGCAGCCTGCACGGACGAAGCAATGTGATGGATAAAGAAAATCAGCATACCAATGCTAACCAGCGCCAGCAACAGCCCAAACGCCACCGCCAGCGAGGGAATGAACTTGCCTTCGTCGCCCCCGCGAATAGTACGCAATACCATCAGGCAATACACAAAAATGCTCACGAAGAAGCCCATCACCACCTGGTTGCCCCGGTCGCGCATGAAGTTGCGTAGCAGCCGGGGCGTGTACTGGCTCGATACCTGCGCCAGGGTAGAGAGCGTGAGCGAGAAAATGAGGCCGGCCACCGTAATCATGGAGCTGGCAATGGCCGACAGCATGCCGCGGGCGCCATCGGCACCTGCTCCAAACAGCAAGGGATACTCCGATACCCAATCGTGGTTGATACTCACATCGATCAGCACCAGCACGTAGGCCAGCACCATTGCCGCTATCACCATCAGCGTGGGCACAAACCACAGGCTCGAATTGATATCAGACCACCATTGTTTCAGCTTATTCATGCAGTTTATAACTGCATTTTTTGCCGTTGAGTTGTGGCGATATTTCGGCTACGCAGGTCCTACCCCAATCCGCTCAATACGTCTTCGTCATGTCGGCGGGCACTACCAGCACGTAGTCGGCTTTTTGCAGGTTGTCCTTGTCCAGTTTTTTCAGCTGTTCCTGCGACACGGTAGAGATAGTCAGTATCTTCAGCTGCGGCTCGGCTTGCTTCAGATACCACACAATGCCATCGTGGTTATCAGAGTGGTAACTACCATTGAAGTGTAGCATAGTCTGGCCCGGCTGCCTGCTCTGGCGAATGAAGTGGGCCATGGTGGCATCTTTGAGCGCCTGCGCCTGAATGATATTCTGCACCCCAGCGGCGTGGGCCGCATCGCTCCCAAACATAGCCTGCATGTTCTTGTAGCCCGGCAGCTCAAAATCGACGGTGATGGGTAGGGGCGCCAGCCACTCCTTTTCGGCGGAGGGTAGGGAGTTGAGGGTAGAAAGGCTGCCCTTGGCTACCTGTGAGGCGTAGCGGCGCGGCACGTTGGTACCCACCACACGCAGCTTTTGCTGGCGGGCCAGTTGCAGCAGCGGTTTGTAATCGGTAGCGTAGTTGGGCCAGGGGCGGCTGTCGGCTTCAAAGGCTTGGTCAGTCAGCTCGCCGGTGTTGTACTGCTCCACCAAGGGCTGCACGTCGCGCTCAAACATTTCGAACCCAAGCACCAACTGACCTTGTTTGCGCTGAGCCAGGTCGCGGGCTACCTGCAACTCCAGCCAGTGCGCAATGGGGTCGTTGTGCTGCTCGCCAAAGAATACCACATCGGCCTGAGCCAGTTGGGCCAGCATTTTATCGTAGTCGGCGGGCCTGCCGGCCGCCGTAAACAGGCGGTAGGTGGGCCGGTCGGAGCGGGTGCTGAGCAGCGTGAGCAGAAGGAGAAATCCGAGGCCTAGCCGTCGCAGAAACGAAAGGTATACGAGCATACACGAAGATACTCCAGCCGCACAAAAAGTTCGCGCACTCCGTTAGAGCGACCGTCATTGCGATAGAATACCTAGACCGTCATTCCGAGCTTGTCGAGGAATCTCGCTTGCTGATGAAAGATAGTATTCAACATCAGCACGCGAGATTCCTCGACAAGCTCGGAATGACGGTCTGTCGGAATGGCATTTGCTCTCGTCCTCTACCCCTTATAAAACATCCACTTCGACAGTTCGCGGTAGGTTATTTTTTTGCCGTACATCAGTACGCCTACCCGGTAGATGCGGGCCGCTACCCACACCGTGCCCACAAAGCCCACAATCAGCAGCCCTAGCGACAGAGCCAGCTGCCACGCCGGTACCCCAAAGGGTAGACGAATGACCATGGCAATGGGCGAGGTAAACGGAATCATGGACATCCAGAAAGCCACCGGCCCGTCGGGGTTGCGCAGAATGACTGACACGCCAATGATGTAGCTCAAAATCAGGGGCATCGTTATCGGAAACATGAACTGCTGGGTGTCCGTTTGGTCGTCTACGGCCGCGCCAATGGCTCCAAACAGGGCACCATAGAGCAGGTAGCCCCCCAGGAAGTAGGCCACGAAACCGAAGAGAATAGTACCAAGCGGCAAATCGCCCAGCACCTGAAACATCCCTCCCGGCTTGGTAGTCATCGTGCCCATCTGATTGTCGAAGCGGGTATTTTTGTCGCCCGTGGTGGCAGCAGTGCCTTCGGTTGTGGCAGTCGATGACGGTGCAGTGGTTGTGGTAGCTGTCGGCATATCTTTATTCAGCTTATCCAGCACCAGTGGGGCCACCAGGGTAGCCGCGCCCCACGAGAGCACGCCCCACAGCAAAAATTGCGTAAGGCCCACGGCCGCGATGCCCACAATCTTACCCATCATCAGCTGAAACGGCTTCACCGACGACAGCATCACCTCCATAATCCGGCTCGACTTTTCCTCCCCTACCCCGCGCATAATCTGCACGCCGTAGATGAAGATGAACATGTATATCAGCAGCGCCAGGGCGTAGGAAATACCCGAAGTAGCCAGCGCATTGCTGCTTTTCTCCTGCCCGGTTTCATCCAAGTTGATGCTCGCAACATCAACGGAGGAGCGTAGCGCGTCCAGCTTTTCCTGGGAGATGCCGGCTCCGCGCATCTTTTCCTCGGCCAGCACCTTGTCCAGCGCATTTTCCACAGCCGACTGCTTGCGCAGGCTCACGTTGCCCTTCGCATAGAGCTGAATGCCCTGGGGCTGCTGGGCCGTAAGGGTAGGCGGCAAGTAAAGCAGGCCCGCGTCGTCGGTTTTGCGGTAGTCTTTCTTCGCCTGTTCCAGCGTTCCTTGCAGCGGAATAAATTGCAGGCGCGGCGTGGCTTCCAGGCGGCTACCAATACGGTCAGGACTGGCGTCCAGCACGCGTACTACGTCTATTTCCTCATTATCAGAGGAGGCTATTTTGGCGATGAACACGCCGAAGCCCGCAAACAGCAGCGGCACGAGCAACGTCAGAATCAGGAAGCTTTTTTTACGAACGCGCGTCAGGTATTCACGTTGGGCAACCAGCCAGAATTTCGATTCCATACCAGTATATCAGTTAGAGCAGTAGGGCAAGAAGAATGATTAGCGGTGGTTTTCTTCCAGTTCCACCAGGGTTTCGGGCATGGTTTCGCGCACGCGCCGGATAAAGATTTCGTTGATACTCGGAATCTGCTCCCGGAAGGCGTGCACCTCCACGTTGCCAATGAGGTAGCGTAGCAGGTCGTTGGGCGTGGTGCCAGCGTGCAGCCGGATGCGGTCCTGGAAGAAGCCATTTTCGCGCTCTTTGTGCTCCAGCACCTCAAAATCGGGGTGTACAACCATCAGGCGGCCCTTGCCTTCCACTACGTAGGTTTGGGTTTTGAACGCGTCGCGGATGTCTGTAACGGTGCCGTCCAGCACCTTACGCGAGCGGTTAATCAGGGCAATGCTGTCGCACATTTCCTCCACCGACTCCATGCGGTGGGTAGAGAAAATGATGGTAGCGCCACGCTGGCGCAGCTCCAGAATCTCGTCTTTAATTAGGTTGGCGTTGATGGGGTCGAAGCCGGAAAATGGCTCATCGAGGATAATCAGCGAGGGTTCGTGCAGCACCGTGGCAATGAACTGCACCTTCTGCTGCATGCCCTTGCTGAGGTCTTCCACGTTTTTCTCGGCCCAAGGCTTGATGTCGAAGCGTGTGAGCCAGTTTTTGATGCGCTCCGTGGCATCGGCGCGGCTCAGGCCGCGCAGGCGTGCCAGGTAGAGTAGCTGCTCGCCTACCTTCATCTTCTTATACAACCCCCGCTCCTCGGGCAGATAGCCAATCTGGGCAATGTGCTCGGGGTTTAGCTTCTGACCCCGAAACCGGATTTCGCCTTCATCGGCGGCCGTAATCTGGGTGATGATACGAATAAGGGAGGTCTTGCCCGCACCATTGGGGCCGAGCAGCCCAAAGATGCTACCCTCTGGGATGGCCAGACTTACGCCATCTAACGCCACATGCTGAGCGTACGCCTTGCGTACGTCTATCGCTTCGAGTATTGGTTGCACAAGGAAAGAGAGGAAAGGTTGACGACGTAATATAGTGGGTTTGCTATTCAGTATAGTTCAACTCTCGCAAGGCAGCCTCCAAACGGTCGAGGTGGCGGCCATAAAGGTCTTGCAACACTTGGCGAGCAAAGCGGCGGGTGAAGTAACTAATCAGCACCGCTATCATGCATCCCAGCCCTACCCCAACCAGTTGCACCAGCAGCAGCCGACCAGAATATTGGGTCAGCGCCTTGTACAGCGCAAAAGCAAGGACAATACCGAAGGTTATAAACAGCACCCAGATACTGGAGCGGTAAGAGGCTTCCATGATTTGCCGTATATCAACTACCCGCTGCGCTATGTGCGCGTGTATTGTAGCTCCTACCTCGCTCAGCCCTTGTATACCCTTGAGCATGTGGCGGTGGTAGGACACCAGGCTTACCAGACTTATAAGTATAAGCCAGACCAACATGGCGCGCGTCTCAATACTTTTCACGTACAGCAGCCCCACCATGCTGGCCACCAGTAGTACTAAGGTAAAGCCCAGCTCCCACCAGGCATTGCGCCGCATCCGGCCAATAGGGTTTTGATCTGCTTTCATAAGAAGTTGCTCAAAGGCTTGTGCATTAAAAGAAGAAGAAGCGTCGGTGGCTGACTGCTGCCAGCGCTGGCGTAGATCATGGAGTTCCATCAGGCGGGGTGGGCAAAGAGTTGACGAAGTTTTTCCTGCACGCGGTGCATTTTCACACGCACGTTGTTTTGGGTAATCCCTAGAATATCAGCCATATCCTCGTAGGTGCGTTCCTCCAGGTAGAGCAACACAAAGGCTTTGTCTACATCCGAGAGGCAATTGATAGCACGATAGAGCTGGTGCAAATCGTCGGCGTCGGGGCCATCGGCAGGAGGCAGGGGCACCTCGGGCAATTGGGTAGCATCGAGGCGGCCGGGGGTAGGGCGGCGAGTACGCTGGCGCAGGTCGCTGATGGCTACGTTGAGCGCCACCCGATAAAGCCAGGTACTGGTTTTCACATCGGGACGGGCTTCGTAGCGCGGCCACGCCCGCCACAGCTGCAACACGATTTCCTGGTAGAGGTCCTGCCGGTTCTCCTCATCCGAGCAGTACATCCGGCACACGCGCCGCAGCAACGGCTGGTACTCGTTCAACAAAGCCAGGAAGTCGGGCGGTGGAGTAGCGGCAGGCATGGAGTAAGAAAGTTTGCCTGATATATCGGCAGTTCCCGGCCGGCATTACACGTTGCGCCCACAATTATTTTCATCGTCATCGCCTCTACACCATCCTACCTATGCAACGGTGGGCGGCTGCAAGCCGCCCCTACCTCTCTACCCTACCAGATACGCCAAACAAAAAAACGCCTACCCCAAGAAGAGGTAGGCGTTTCCATTCACAAAAGCCGACGAATCCGTTAGAATTCGCGCTAATCCATGGTCTTTATTGGAAGTACTCCTTCACTTTCTCGAAGAAGCCTTTGTCGTTTTTACCGGGGTTCGGTGTGAAATTCTGCGCATTCCGCAGTTTTTCGAGCAGCTCGCGCTCCTCGCCGTTCACGTTCTTGGGCGTCCACACGTTCAGGTGAATTAGCTGGTCGCCGCGGCCGTAGCCGTTGATATCCTTGATGCCTTTGCCGCGCAGACGCAGGATTTTGCCCGGCTGCGTGCCCGGCTCTACCTTGATCTTCACCTTGCCTTCGATAGTAGGCACTTCCAGGTTGGCCCCCAAGGCAGCATCAACGAAGGAAATGTACTGCTCAAACATGATGTTGTTGCCGTCGCGCTTCAGTAGCTCGTGCGGCTCCTCTTCAATCTGAATCAGCAGGTCGCCGGGTACGCCACCGCGCTCCGGGAAGTTGCCCTTGCCGCCCATCGAGAGCTGCATGCCTTCGGCCACGCCCGCCGGAATATTGATTGGAATAATTTCTTCCTGCAACTGGCGGCCTTCGCCGTGGCACACGTCGCACTTGCTGGTTACCACCTTGCCCTCGCCGTGGCAGGTAGGGCAGGTAGAGGCACTCACCATCTGGCCCAGCATGGTGTTCACCACGCGTTTCACCTGGCCTTCGCCGTGGCAGGTAGCGCACTCGCGCAGGTCGGTACCGTTTTTGGCACCCGTGCCCGAGCAAGTGTTGCAGGCCGTGTAGCGCTTCACTTTGATCTTCTTCTCCACGCCATTGGCTACCTCCTCCAGATCCAGCTTCAGCTTGATGCGCAGGTTGGAACCCTTCTTCACGCGGCGGCCACCGCCGCCGCGCTGACCACCGCCGAAGAAGCCCTCGAAGCCGCCGCCGCCGAAAATATCGCCGAACTGGGAGAAGATGTCTTCCATGTTGGGGCCGCCGCCGCTGGCGCCGCCTACCCCCTGGTGCCCGAAACGGTCGTAGCGGGCACGCTTATCCTGATCAGACAGGATTTCATAGGCCTCAGCAGCCTCTTTGAACTTGTCTTCAGCCGATGGGTCGTCGGGGTTTTTATCGGGGTGATACTTGATGGCGACCTTGCGGTAGGCCTTCTTAATCTCGTCCCCCGATGCCGTTTTCACGACGCCCAGTATTTCGTAATAATCTCGCTTGGTTGCCATATTTCGTTAGTCGACCGGTGCGGTTTGCGCCGCCGGCTTGTTGCCGCAACAGCCACAGGTATGCAGAAGGTTTCGAGTGCCTACCCGTGGCGGTTGCAGATGCTCAGCAATTATTGACCCAGTACTACCTTGGCGTGGCGCAACACCTTGTCGCCCAAGTAGTAGCCCTTCTCTACTTCGTCCACCACCTTGCCTTTCAGCTCCTCACTTGGGGCCGGAATCTGGGTGATGGCCTCGTGCAAATCGGGGTCGAAAGCGCCACCTTTGGTTTCCATTGGTGTCAGGCCCTTTTGCTGTAGGGTTTTCACCAATTTGTTATAGATGATATCGATGCTCTCGCGCACGGCATTCACATCGGTAGAGTCTTTGGTGTAGGTATTGGCCCGCTCAAAATCGTCCATTACGGGCAGCAAGGCCACCATCAGCTCCTGACTAGCCGTTTTGAACAGTTCCTGGCGCTCCTTGGCCGTGCGACGCTTATAGTTGTCAAACTCAGCCGCCAAGCGCAGGTATTTGTCTTTCAGTTCCGCCAGTTCCGCATCGGCTTTCGGCGTCTCATCAACGGGAGCGGTTTCTGCCGTTTCGCCAGCAGTGGTAGCTTGGTCATCCGTCAAGTTGTCGTCCTGGGGTTGTTGGGTATCGTCAGTCATTGGATGAAATAGTCGTCGGAAAGGGTTTTTCACTCAGTTTTAGCCAATTGGCAAACACTCGGGCGCAAGGAGTTTGCCAAAGCGTTTTTGGCTGTCAGTTTGGCACAAAGACATTCGATATATTTACTTCCGTATGGCAATCCGTATTCTAACTGAGCAAGAAATACAATCAATCAGCTTATTCATTGATGGAGATATTTCCCCCCATCAGTTGCTGGATGTACTTGGCAAGGTTCCAATTGATACACCAAGCTTACTCCTGCTTCTATTGGAAAGCGCGGTATCTACTAGCAGTCCCCGAAAGGCAGAATTAGCATTTTGCATGTTGCGCTTTTACAGTGAGAAGAAAGCGTTTGCAAAGCCAGCAGTACCCCTGCTCCTACAACTACTACTACTGAAAAATCACTGGTGGCACGAAGACATTATTGGCGCATTTAGGTACATGAAAGATGAACGCACTGTTGATGCTGTTTATACCTTCATTTCCAATCCCAGCCCGGATTCTTATCCTCACACACCCATCATATGCAGAAAAGCAGCTTGGGCTTTAGCAAACGTCGGCAACGAAAATGCTTACCAAAAACTCAACGCTCTGGTAGCGCATTCTAATCCCACGATAGCAGCCTATGCCTTAAAAAGAATTCAAGCTTGGGGAAAAGAACAGGGTCGAAAATCCCATCACTTTTTACCCTGAACTCTTCCTCCCTACTCCTTCGCATGAATAGCCTGCCAAATCATATCCTTCAGCTTCTGGATATTTTTATTCGTCAGGCTGGAAATGAACACTGTGGGCAACTCTGTGGGTAGCGTCTGGCGGATTTCTTCTTCCAGTTCCTCATCCAGCATATCGGATTTGGTGATGGCCAACAGGCGCTTTTTCTCCAGCAATTCGGGGTTGAACTGCTCCAGCTCACCCAATAGTACCTGATACTCGGCGGCAATGTCGGGGCTGTCGCAGCTGATCATGAACAGCAAGGTAGCATTGCGCTCGATGTGGCGCAGGAAGCGCGTACCCAAGCCTTTGCCTTCGGCTGCACCTTCGATAATACCCGGAATATCGGCCATCACGAACGACTGGTAGTCGCGGTAGGCCACCACGCCCAAGTTGGGCACGAGGGTAGTAAAGGCGTAATCGGCAATTTTTGGGCGGGCCGCCGACACCACGGAGAGCAGGGTGCTCTTGCCAGCGTTCGGTAGGCCTACCAGGCCCACATCAGCCAGCAGCTTCAGTTCCAGAATAATCCACTCATCAATGCCGGGCTCACCGGGCTGCGCGTAGGTAGGAGCCTGGTTGGTAGACGATTTGAAGTGGTCGTTGCCGAGGCCACCCCGACCGCCGGGCGTCAGGATCAGGCGCTGGCCGTCCTCGGTGATTTCCAGGCGTTTCTCGCCGGTTTCGGCGTCGCGAGCCACGGTGCCCAGCGGTACCTGAATCACAATATCGTCGCCCTGCGCACCGCTGCGCAGGTTTTCGCCGCCGCCTTCGCCGGCCTGGGCAATCAGGTGTTTCTGGTATTGCAGGTGCAGCAGCGTCCAGAGCTGGGAGCTACCCTCCAAGATGATGTGGCCGCCCCGGCCACCGTCGCCGCCGTCGGGGCCACCATTGGGTAGGCCCTTGGCCCGAAAGAAGTGGTGCGAACCCGCCCCGCCCCTACCCGAGCGGCAGTTGATTTTGACGTAGTCGATGAAGTTATTGGAAGCCACGGCTTTTGAATTAGAAAGCAGGAACCAGGAAGTAAGAATTGTTGCGGTTCTTCCTCCCTGATTTCTAAACAGGGTATATAAAAAAGAGCTGTCATCCTGAGTGCAGCGAAGGACCTTATCACGTGAGAACAAGTCGTTGGTACGCCTGTCGTTCTCACGTGATAAGGTCCTTCGCTGCACTCAGGATGACAGAGAGGTGCGAATTAGAAACGCAAAGTTACGCTTTTACTTCGTCGGTAGCTTGCTGGCTACCTTCGGAGGTAGGCTGATGCTGGTCAACCACAGCGCAGATCTGCTCAAAGATATTCTCAATAGCGCCTATCCCATTGAGGGCGTGAAACTTATGCTGATTGGCGTAATAGCCGGCTACCTGGGCCGTTTCGGTGTTGTAGACCTGCACACGCTTGCGAATTTTCTCCTCGTTCTGGTCGTCGGGGCGGCCGGACGTTTTGCCGCGCTCCAGCAGGCGCTTCACCAGCTCTTGCTCTTCTACTTCCAGCGCTACCATGCACGATACCTGGGTGTTGTGCTGGGCTAATAGGGCATCAAGGCTTTCAGCCTGGGGTACAGTGCGCGGGAAACCGTCGAAAATAAAGCCATCGGACTGTACATTCTCTTTCAGGGCACTGTCAATCATACCAATTACCACTTCATCAGGCACTAGCAGGCCTTCATCCATCAGCTTTTTGGCCTGGAGCCCCAACACGGTACCTTGCGCAATCTGAGCGCGGAGCAGGTCGCCGGTGGAAAGGTGAACCAGATTGTAATGGGCAATCAGCTTTTGACTTTGCGTTCCTTTGCCGGCGCCGGGCGGGCCGAAGAGCACGATATTGAGCATGAGTAAGTGTTTCGCGGATAGTACGGAGGTGAAGAAAGAGGCAAGATAGGCAATCTGCGTTCAGCAACACCGATTAATGCAGCATTTACACCGATTTGTACACATCAGGATAGTTACGGCCCAGCCCGTCATAGTCGAGTCCGTAGCCCACGATGAAGTCATTTGGAATCGATAGGCCCACGTAGCGGATATCCAGCTCGTGTTGCAGGCATTCGGGCTTCAGAAACAGGGTAGCAACTTCTAAAGAAGCCGGTTCCTTCGCAGTTAGCGTGTCCAGCAGCATTCGCATGGTGTGGCCCGTATCCACAATATCTTCCAAGATAACAACATGTCGATCAGTCAGTTCCTCATATAGCCCGAGCACTTCCTTGACACTACCCGTGCTGGCGGTGCCTGCGTAGGAAGCCACCCGAATAAACGTCACCTCACAGTCAATCGTCATGCTTTTCAGCAAGTCGGCGGTGAATATGAATGCGCCGTTGAGCACTGATAGAAACAAGGGTTGCCGGCCGGCATAATCCTGGTTGAGGCGGTCGGCGAGTTGCTGAATGGCTTGGGCCAGTTCAGCGGCCGACAAATACGGAGCAAACTGCTTGTTGTGCAGTGAAATGGTGGACGTTGGCATCCAGAGAGAGTTGAATCCTGTGCAAATGCGTGGGCAAAGGTAGGCGTTGAAAGGTTGACCACTGAGTTTTGAGGAGTGAATGTTCGTGTCATTGCGAGCAGCACGAAGCAATTCGTCTTTTTTCAGCAGACCTTCTCTTTATGCGACAAAGCCCTTACGCCTGCTCCGGCGTAAGGGCTTTGTGTTTGTTAAAGCATTTGCTCATTGCTCAGGACGGATTGCTTCGCGCTGCTCGCAATGACACGAATATTCACCCCTCAAAACTCAGCGGCCAACCTTTCCTTCACCATGACGAGGCTTACGTGACGTATCTCGGGGCGGATGCTTCGTTCGGCTTCGGTGGGGGGTAGGGCCGGCGCTTGGGCGCGCGGCGCGCCACCAGGCACTGCAATGTGCGGGGCAATCACCAGCGACACGATGCTCATGAGTTTGATGAGGATGTTCATGCTGGGGCCGGAAGTATCCTTAAAAGGGTCGCCTACCGTATCGCCCGTCACAGAGGCTTTATGTTGCTCGGAGCCTTTATAGACCATCACGCCATCAATCAGCACGCCTTTTTCGAAGGATTTTTTGGCGTTGTCCCAGGCACCGCCGGCATTGCTCTGGAACATAGCCATCAGTACTCCGCTTACCGTAACGCCGGCCAGCGTGCCGCCCAGCACCTCCGGCCCCAGCGTGAAGCCAATGAGGACGGGCACGATGAGCGCAATGGCGCCCGGCAGCATCATTTCCCGGATGGCGGCCGAAGTGGAAATGGCCACGCACTTCTCGTACTCCGGCCGGCCGGTGCCCTCCATGATGCCCGGAATTTCGCGGAACTGCCGCCGCACTTCCTGCACCATCGCCATAGCGGCCCGCCCTACCGCCGATATAGCCAAGGCCGAGAAGATAAACGGAATCATGGCGCCCACAAACAACCCAGCCAGCACGCGGGCGTTGCTGATGTCGATGATGGATATGTTGGCTGTGCCCATAAAGGCGGCAAACAATGCCAGCGAGGTAAGCGCCGCCGACGCAATAGCGAAGCCCTTGCCGGTGGCGGCGGTGGTGTTGCCCACAGCATCCAGAATATCGGTTCGCTCACGCACTTCCTTGGGCAGCTCGCTCATTTCGGCAATGCCACCGGCGTTGTCGGCAATGGGACCGAAGGCGTCAATGGCGAGCTGCATGGCGGTGGTAGCCATCATACCTGCGGCGGCAATAGCTACCCCGTAGAGGCCCGCAAATTCATAAGAAAAGATAATGCCGGCTGCCAGCACCAGAATAGGCAGCACCGTAGACTCCATGCCCACGGCCAGCCCGCCAATAACGGTGGTAGCATGCCCCGTGCTGCTCTGCTGCACGATGCTGTTGACGGGTCGCTTGCCCATAGCCGTGTAATACTCCGTGATAATGCTCATGAGCGTGCCCACTACCAGCCCTACCAACACAGCGTAGAATACGTCCAGCGACGTGAACGGGGCCGCGCCCGGCCGACCAATTACTAGTTCGCCCACGGGCAACATCCAACGGATAATGAAAAAGGAAGCGATGCCTGACACAATAACCGAAGCGTAGTTGCCGAAGTTGAGAGCCGCCTGCACGCTGCCGCCTTCCTTCACCCGCACCAGCAGAATGCCCACCAGTGAGGCCACAATCCCTGCCCCGGCAATCACCATGGGTAGCAGAATGGGCGACAGGCCGTCGAACTGATCATTGTCGGCTACTACCTCCCGGCCCAGCACCATGGTAGCCAAGATAGTGGCTACATAAGAGCCGAATAAATCGGCGCCCATACCGGCCACGTCGCCCACGTTGTCGCCCACGTTATCGGCGATGGTAGCAGGGTTGCGAGGGTCATCCTCGGGGATACCGGCTTCCACTTTGCCTACCAGGTCGGCGCCTACGTCGGCAGCTTTGGTGTAGATGCCGCCCCCTACCCTGGCAAAAAGCGCAATGCTCTCGGCCCCCAGCGAGAAGCCGGTGAGCACCTCCAAGGCGGTTTCCATCTCGATGCCGTTGGCCCCGCCACCTTTGCTCACTACAAACAGCTGGTAGAATACGATAAATAACGACCCCAGCCCCAGCACGGCCAGCCCCGCCACGCCCATGCCCATCACCGAGCCGCCCGAAAACGACACGTTCAGGGCTTTGCTTAGGCTCGTTCGCGCCGCCTGAGCCGTGCGCACGTTGGCCTTCGTAGCAATCTTCATCCCGATGAAACCTGCCAACGCCGAAAAAACTGCCCCAAGGATGAATGCTAGCACAATCACGGGGCTGGATTTTTCGCCGGTGCTACCCAGGTAGAACAGGAATACGGATGCAATCAGCCCGAAAAGGGTCAGCACACGATATTCGGCCTTGAGAAAGGCGATGGCACCATCGGCAATGTAGCCGGCAATGGTACGCATCCGTTCGTCGCCGGCATCTTGCCGGCTAACCCAGCCAGAGCGCAGCCAGGTATACAATAAAGCCAAAAGCCCGAGACCGGGTACCAGGTACAGAAACAGCATAGTGGGTGGGATGAGAGGATAGGAAGAAAAAGAGCAACCCGCTGGCTGAGGCCAAACGGGTTGGTAAAATACCCTTTATCCATTAATAATCAAGACCTCAACTATCCCCTCTCTCCTACCCTACAACTCCCGCATCAACACCTGATACAAGGCCAGCATACTCTCGATGTCACGCTTGTCCACAATTTCATCGGGCGAATGCACATTGTCTTCTGGGGCGCCCACGAAGCACCAGTCCCAGGGCGCATCGGCGCGCTGTAGCTCCTTGGCATCGGAGCCGCCGGCGCCTTCTACCTCCAACTGGTAGGGAACACCCGAGGCGGCCGCAATCTGCCGGATGCGGTTTACGTAGGCGCGGCGCGGAATCAGGGAGTCGCGCAGAGATATGGCCACGCCTTGGCCGGGCCGTACGCCCTCCGTCACCCAGGTAATGTCCGAAATCAGGGCCTGGCGCACGCCGTAGGTTTCGTAGATATACTTGGCCAGGTAGGATACCGAGCCACCGCCGTGCTCCTCCCAGCAGCTAAAGGCCACAATGCCATCTTCCAGGGTTTCGCAGAGGCGTAAGGCGTTCCACACACCCAGGCGGTTGTCGAGGTAGCAGCTTTGCACGGTGGTATCGGTTTCGCGGAAATCACAGCGAAAAGTCAACTCCGTGCCGCGGTCTAGGTCGCGGGTGAACTCATAGCCCAGTTCTCCGGTTTCTTCGTCAGCTACGAGCGTACAGTCGATGGCACCTTGTGCGTCCTCGCCTACCAGCCGGTAGCCGGTTTCTGCCACGGGGCCACCAATGCGCACCAGCTGCCGGCCGTAGCGCACGGTGAAGCCAATGCTGTCGAGATGGGCAAATACGGCAGTGCGGGGCTGCCCAAACACTAGGATAATGCAATCCTGAAATTGCTCGCCGGTCAGCACCTGCGGAAGGGTGCGCCAGTTTTGTTTTTCCGAGGCAATATGCTGGAGCAAAAATTCGGTAAGTCGTGTTTCGTGGCCGGAAGGTGCCGGTATCTGGCACAGAGTTCGTAAAAGCTGCATGGTACGTACGTTAGTAATTCGAAACTAGGGCAAAAGATATACTTTAGCTTATTCGTTGAACATTGACCGACTGGTTTGTCGTACCCAGTAGCTGTGTTCGTATCCGTACTCATGACCCACCACCGCTGTTTTATCCTGTTGCTGCTGCTGTTGCCTTTTCTGGCTTCAGCACAACGCCCCGATACCACCCGTACTCGCCCCGTACCGCCGCCCATCCGCAACATTGAGGTAGACAACGTAGACGTGCTACCCGGTGCGGTGGACACCAAAGGCTGGCTGCTGCTGGACCGCGATATTCAGCTAGAACTGGAAGGCGCGATACAGAATATGTACAACTTCAAGTACGACAAAGCCGAGAAGCAGTTTCGGTCGCTTAGGCGGCGCTACCCTACCCACCCCATGCCCTACTTCCTGATGGGCCTGAACACGTGGTGGAAAATTGTGCCTACCAACGTGCAGAGCACGCAGTACGACAAGCTGTTCTTCGCTTATATGGACTCGGCCATTACCGTAGGTGAAAGACTCTACGAAGCCGACCACAAAAATTACGAAGCGTGTTTTTTCCTGTCCGCTGCCTATGGTTTCAATGCCCGCCTGCATGCCGAGCGGAAGGACTGGCGCAAGGCTACCTTCAGCAGCAAGCACGCCCTCGACTACTTGCAAATCAGCAAGGAAGCCAACGGCTTGAGTCCGGAGTTTCTATTCGGGCAGGCATTGTTTAACTACTACGCTGTCTGGATTTCGGAAGAATACCCCCTGTTGCGCCCCGTGCTGCTGTTCTTCCCCAAGGGCGACCGCGCACTTGGTTTGAAACAGCTTCGTAGTGTGGCCGACAACGGCTTCTACACGGGCACAGAGGCGAAGTTTTTCCTCATGAAGATTCTTTACAATGAGGAAAATAGCCCTAAAGAAGCCCTACCCCTCTCCCGCTACCTCGCCACCAATTACCCCGACAACGGCTATTTTCAGCGCTTTTATGCCCTGAACTGTTTCCACCAGGGTGAGTTTGCGGAAAGCGAACGGGTAAGCCGCGAGATTCTGGATAAAATTAACCGAGGTTTTCCGGGCTACGAGTTTATCAGTGGCCGCTATGCCACGTATTTTCTGGGCTGGCTGATGCAGAATAAGTACAATGATCTACTCAAGGCCAAAGAGTACTACCAGCGTTGCATTGTATTTGCAGAGGGCACCGGCGAAACTTCTGGTGGCTTCTACATCTACTCCCACATCAACCTAGCCCGCCTGGCCGATAAGGCGAAGGATGTTTCAACAGCCAAAAAGTATTACAGCGTAATAGCCGACAAAGCCAGCCATAAATCAGAGCAATATCGCGAGGCCAAGACCTACCTGAAGAAGCACAAATAATCCCGCTGGCATGGAGCTGAAGGACCTACTGTTGACGCCAATTTACCTAGCTATTTTCTACGGTATCGCATTTTCAATGCGTAAGAAATATACGAACGCACTTACGAAGAAATACTTCATTCCAGCGCTGTCATTGAAGTTTCTGGGGGCTATTATGCTGGGGTTGATCTATCAGTTTTATTATGGCGGCGGTGATACGTTCAATTACTATGGCCACACAAAAGTCGTCTACGAAGCCTTCATGAACTCGCCCGTAGCTGGCCTTAAGCTCATTTTCGGCTCCACAGCTACTTTCGACGCGGATACTGCGCCTTACGTCGGGCGTTTATACTGGTATAGAGCTGATACAGAGTATTTTGTAATTCGGATAGCCTCTTTCTTTAGTCTAATATGTTTTGATACATATACTATTATTGGTTTAATGTTCGCAGCGCTGAGCTTTAGCGGCATGTGGGCCATGTACCTGACGTTTATTCGTATTTATCCAATTGCCTACAAGAAGTTAGCTATTGCCGTGTTCTTCCTACCCTCCGTATTTTTCTGGGGCTCAGGCTTGATGAAGGATTCAGTGTGCATTGGGGCACTGGGGTGGACTTTCTACGGCTTCTACTACGCTACTATTCTCAAGCGCAATGTCCTGTTTTCTGCTATCATAGGATTAATAGGCGCTTACCTATTAGTTTCAGTGAAAGTCTATATCCTGCTTTCCTTCCTACCTCCCGCCTTGCTATGGGTGTTTAATGAGAATAACCGGCGTATTAAATCTGCGGCGGCTCGGATGCTACTCAAGCCTTTTTTCCTGCTCATGGGGCTGGGCGCTGGCTACGTAGGTGCCACCCGCCTCACGGCTGGCGATGACAAATATGATGTTGATAAAATCGGGGAGCGCACCAAGATTAACTCCGAGTACCTTACCTCACAGGTAGCCAATGGCTCTGCCTACAATATTGGCTCGTTTGATGGCTCTCTGGGCTCCATGGTGAAGGTAGCACCGCAAGCCGTTATCGTCAGCCTGTTTCGGCCCTTTCTGTTTGAGGCCCGCAACCCGGTGATGCTGCTATCGGCCATGGAAGCAGCACTGTTTCTCTACCTCACCATCAGTCTTTTCTATCGAACGGGCGTGCTGAAGAGTTTTCAACTTATTGCTTCTCAACCAATTCTCACGTTCTGCTTCATCTTCTCAGTGGTGCTGGCTGTTGGGGTAGGCACCAACAGCGGTAACTTTGGCACGTTGGTTCGCTACAAGATTCCGCTGATGCCGTTCTATCTGGGTGCGTTGTACATCATGCAGTTTATGGCGCGCCCCCAACGAAAGGCTAAAGCCATGCGGCCTCAGGTAAACAGGGCTAGGAAGGTAGGACAGTTTGCTGTAACGGAGTAGCGTGCCTCTATAGTTTGGCGGGCGGCAGCGCCCATTTTCGTGCGCAAACTTGCATCAAGCAGCAAGAGGCGCAGGGCAGTCTCCCACTCCGCCAGCGTAGCGCAGATGTTGCCGTTAACGCCATCCGTTACTACCTCTGTGTTCATACCTACCGGCGACACTAGGGCGGGCTCGCCCAAGGCCATATATTGCAGGGCCTTGAAAGCACATTTCCCCTGCGCCCACAAGTCATCTTCCAGGGGCATTAGCCCCACGTGAAACCCCAGTAAATCAGCAATTTCGGTTTCCTTACGCCACGGCTGATACACCAGCGACTGTAAGGGTAGCTCGGGGGGCTGGTTGGAAATCACCCGAAACTCAAAATCAAATTCCTGTTCCAGCCGGGCCAGCACTGGTACTATTTGGTGTAGGTATTTTAGGGTAGAGTGAGTACCCGTCCAACCAATGATGAACTTGCCGGGGGCCTGCTGGTCGCGCACCTGGTTGTGCAAGTGCTCAGTGTCGATAGTGGTCGGGTTGATGATGGCTTGCTTGTTGAACTGCCGAGCGTAGGCGCGCAGGTAGGCGTTGCCACAACTCACTTTGTAGGCCCACCCGCAAATGCTATCTACCTTCTGGTGCCATTTAATGCCGGCCACCAGTTTGTTGGCATCCGAAGTGTTGGCCAGCCAGATGGAATCATCAAAATCATAAATGATCTTCTTTCGCAGCACCTTCGCTATGAGCCACTCAAATACCGGAGGGCCAATGGGCGATGCCTCCCGGTGGATGAACACGTAGTCGTAGCGTGGCACCGTGAGCAGCAGTCCTACCCGGCGCACGAAGCCGGCAAGGATACCCGCTGCCTTGGCCAGCGTGTGCCCCGGCTTGTACAGAATCTTCCAGGTAGCCATTGACAGAAACGGGGCCAGATGCCACTGGTGTCCGCGTTGCGTCAACTTATCCAGATATTGCTCAAATCGGAAGCGTTGCGAGGGGGCCTGCCCCAGCGGGTAGGGCGCGATAAACAGAATCTTCATGTGTGTGAGCTACTGCCGGGCCACCAGTTCTCTGTATAGATTACCCAATCGTAGGTAAGTGGACTGCGGATTAAATTTCTGCCGAACAAATACTCGGCCGGCGTCGGCAAAATGGCGCCTTTTTTCGGTATCAGCGGCCAGCGTGGCTATAGCAGCGGCCATAGCGTCCACATCCCGGTTGGGCACCAACAGGCCGGAGTGGCCGTTTTCGAACAGTTCGGCAGGACCGCCGCAATCGGAAGCAATGAGCGGAGTGCCGTAGTACAATGCGTCCAGACAAGTTAGGGAGAAGGACTCCGACTCAGAAAAGTTGAGCACAATATCAGCCTGTTTGATGGCCTGCTCCACATCCTGCACGAAGCTACTAAACGCCACTACCTGCTGCAAGCCAGCCTCCGCTACCTCCGCTTCCAATTGCTGCCGAAACTCCCGGTTTTTGGGCATGCCCATGTCGCCACCCGCAAAATGCAGGCGCAGGTTGGGTTGCTGTGCATAGGCTTGCTGGAAGGCGGCCAGCGCAAAATTCTGACCTTTACCCTGGATGTAGTTGCTCAAGTACAGCAACTCCACGGTAGCCTGGTGGCGTGGAGCAGGCACCACCGGAACTGGGTAGCGCTCCGTTGCCGGTATTGGATCGAAGACAACCTGCACGTTATTAGATGTACCAAAATAGGCCCGCACGGCGTGTGATACGCACAACACGCGGTCGGCAAAACGCTCGGCCAGCCAGCGCCACATACGGGCCAGGGGCTGCGGCAGACTCTGCGGCAGGAAGCGTACGTGCGTTATCACCCGCAGCCTACCCCCGCTCAGCAGTTTGGCTACATAGCCCGTCAGGTTGTAGAAATCATTCAGATGAATGATGGCCGCCTGCTCACGTTGGGCCAGCTGGTAGAGCCGCCAACCATTGATCAACAACATAGGCACGTAGCGTAGCAAGTCACCATTGCGCCGGCTGATTTCTACGAACGGTAGTTCGTGCACCGGGTAGCCAGCCTGTTCCAGCACGGCCCGGCCAGTGCTACCTGCCGGTAGCACATATGCAAACCGGAACTGCCCACGCAACGGGTCAGTAGCATTCTGAATGGCATTCAGGGCCCCTGTTACGGCCCGGGAATTATCAATGATCAGAATGGTGGGGTTCTCGGATAATTGGGTTTTGCTCAAGCAACAATAGTTAAAGAGAAGAGCACACGCCTACTCTGCTAGCACGGCATCTATTACCTCTGCCCAGCGCTCAAACGTGCGAGCGTGCGAAAAATCATCTGACCGTTGCTGAGCGGCCTTACCCAATTGCTCTCGCTCTGTTGCATTGTGCAGCAATTGGTCCAGGGTATCTACCCATACCTGCTTATCAGCGGTCAAGGTAGCAGCTTCGGTGAGCATGGGCATCAGTATCCCATATTCTCCCCGCTCCATCGTCCGAATGGGCTGCACAGGGGTAGCGGAAGCAGGAGCCAGCATCTCGCGCGGGCCAGTGGGGCAGTCGGTGGTCACCACAGGCACGCCGCAGGTCATGGCCTCGCCCAGCGCCAGCGGAAAGCCTTCCCAGGCCGAAGGAAAAACAAAGAGCTGAGCCGGCCGGATGTATTGAAACGGGTTGGCTTGCAGCCCCACGAAATACACGTCGTAGGCGGGCGTGAGCGGGTCGTTGTTCCAGGCCTCGTACACCTGCAGGCCCAGCGCGTGCGCGTGCTTTACCAAGTCGGCACGGAGTTCACCGTCGCCAATGAAAATCAGCTTAGCCGATTGCCGGGTCAACAATCCCGCAAAAATATCCAACAGCGGCGCCTGGTTTTTCTGGATAGCCAGGCGGCCGGAGGTAACCAGCACGGGCGCGGCCGCATACACGGCCTGCATGGCGTCGTCCAGGGGTTGCAGGGACTGCGCGCGCACTTGCTCCACCTCAAACGAGTTGTTGATGGCCACCAGCTTGCGCGGATCCACCCCAAAGTCTTCCACCATCTCCGGAATAATATCCCGGCTCACCGTTACAATGCGGTCGGCGCGCTTGTACAGCAGCGGCATCAGCACCTTCTTTCGTAGCCAGCCCACAGGACCGTTGATATTGCGGTCGTGCGTCTTAGAACCATGGATAAGCAGGATTATTTTCTCACGGTCCTTACTGAGTAAATTAATGTAATCGGCTCCTTCCAGATGACTAATACACACATCTGTATTTAGTCGTTTTTTTACGTCTTTCAAGCGCACGATCCGCTGCATAAAGTTGGCAGCTTTCTGCCTGGGGCTTCCGCCCCCGGCTACGCCCAGGCTTTCTAATAGATTGCCGCTAGGGTACAAGTTCGACTCATCCAGATTAAAAACTACCTCCGTTACTGCGTACCGTTTCTCTAATTCCACACTATGATCATGAAATACCCGTTGGGCACCCCCAAGACCAAAGTTAGGAATGACCATCAGAAGGTTCCTTCTCACTATTGTCACCTGATTATGTAAGATTATACTTCTACTTTTTCCGCAGTATTTGCAGAAGCTAACCATGTCAGCATACGTTGCCGAAACTCGTCAGGCTTAACGTAAAAACCACTAGCGTATTTATTTTCGGCTTTTTCCCCAATTATTGCATCATAGTCATATCTTAATTGACTGGCCATCAAAATATAATGAAAAGGGTAAAACTCGCCGGGCGGAAATACTTCTAAAAGCCCCATCGGCTGGGTACCGTGGAACAACATGTTCACTAATCCTGCACCGTGAATGCCTACTACATAACGTGCCTCACTCATTAGCCTGATTTGTTGACTGAGATTCATCGTATCAAAGTCAACGACCTCAAATCCTTCAGCACGGCAAATAGCTTCTATCTCTGCAACGTTTTCTATAAATCGTACCCGTTTAGGACTACGAGTTATGAAGACACGCCGGTTGACACTCCCGGCAGGCGTTAGGTCCTCTGCTGGCACCAACTCCCGAATCCGAGAATAATAGGATGCGGTGTGCGTCAAAGGTTTACAGAAGTACGTCTTACGGCTTCGTATGTACTCCCCTGGCTTTTGCACTACCCAGTTTCTTTCTTTCAAATAGGGATGCTGCAGGAAATATTGAAAATAAGGACGATTATATAAGGTTTCGGCTATAAGTAGCGGGGTTTCATAAGGCAGTTGTAGTTTTTCCTCTAAGAAGAATAACTTAGCTAATATATCATTGTAAAAGTGGTAGTAGTTTTCCTCACCCGTATCGCGCAAGGATACAAGCACGTTATGAGCGGGCAGCGTTTCAGGCTGCAACCGACGCATACTCAGCGGAGGCTTTTGCAGGTAGGAAACTCGACTAAACCCTAGCGATGGATAAATTAATTGCTTATCTGCCGATAGCGCCCAGCCGTATTTTGGCTCAATCAGGCACTCATCTTCATACACCAGCAAATACTCATCCTGGGTCCAGTTTCCGTACTGATAAATCTGATGTTGGAGCCTAGCATCTAGGTGTTCCCTGCGTACCGAGGTTATTTGGAATGGGTAGTCATCACGCTTAATAATAAAATCCTGTTCAGCAAACCGTTTCTCCGGAAAGAATATTTTATCGATAGTATTAATCCGCAACGCGTTATACCGCAGGTAGGCTTTACTAAGCCACGCGACAGGGACTATTTTTTTTGCTAGCTTCTTCAACATTACTATCATCATTATACCCAATGCTTCACTGAAGCCAAGAATCGCCGTCGCCATAACACGCTGGTATCCTGTTGCACCGCCTTCCACAGATAGCGCACAGTTTCTGTACGGTGTTGCTTACTAAGGGCTAGTGTAAGAGCTATAAATGTATAACGGTCAGCTACAAACTGACCCACCTTACCGGGAAACCGGCGCGCAAAATCAGAATTTTGGCTCACGAGTTGTCCAAATAGCTCGTCACGTACGCGCACGGTTTCCGGTGCAATAGTATTGAGACTGCGACCATCATGCTCACGCAGGCAAAACGTTTTTTCACGGACGGGATGAAACTGGTATTGACTGGCCAAGCGCAGCCACAACTCCCAGTCCTCAGCTGAGGACAACCGACGGTCTTCTACAAACGGATTGGCTAAGGCAATATCCCGGCGGACGAAGACGGTATTGCATGCCAATGGGTTATCGTGAAGTAACACCTTGTTAGTATCTTCCCGAAACGCACACACTTCACTTATCAGGCGGTTCTGCCCGTCCAATCGCTCATAGCCGGTGTGCACTACCTCCACCGACCCGTGCTGATTGAGAAATGCTTGTACAACCTGCAGGTGGTTAGGGTACATCTCATCATCTGAGTCGAAAAAGTTCAGGTATTGACCAAGAGCTTGTTGGGCTCCATAATTGCGCGCAGCTCCACGCTCACCATTTTCCTTGTGAAACACTCGGATACGAGAATCAATAGCAGCTAGCTCCTCTGCTATTTTGGCAGTTTCATCATTACTCCCATCATTTACTAGAATCAACTCAAAGTCAGATTGCTGTTGCCTTAGAATAGCAGCTACAGTGTCTGGAAGAATTGCAGCACGATTGTAACAAGGAACAATAATCGAGAAGAAAGGCATGAGTATCGAAATAATTTATTACTTAAAACCTCATAGCGGTTTTGTGAGCAATGCAACCCTTTTGTTGTACAAACTTCTACCGAACAGCAGCTTGATAAATAAAAATCAAACATACTATCACAAAACTATTATATAGTAAATATAAGGCTTTTTAACTTCAAAAACTTTCTTTTACTACTTCAAAAAATCCATTTATACTACCCAATACAATTATCACAAACATCCATAATTTAACCAGGAAAAAAAATACTGTTATATAGACGAGATTTCAATGAGGTGCGAAAAGAAAAACCATTTAGCCAACCAATTAAGTCTATGTATCTAAGCGCAATTTCAAATTGCGCCTTGCCATCTGTCGTATAGCCAGGAATCACCAATGCTGAAGAAACATTTTTTATATCCTCGCGCAAAAACTGCAAGTGTGGAAACAGCAACTTATCAAATTCATATATTAAATCAGGAGTTGCAAAATCCTTACTACCATCAAACTTAACGAACAAATTATCCCAACTTATTCGTTGTGTGCGACGCGTCCATTTTTCAAATGCCTCTTCCTCACTCTCATAATGTAAAAATTGAATTTCTATTTCTCCATTCAATGTCGCTATTGGAAATTGTTTCTCCCGCCCTTGTTGTAGCTTATTTATTGTTTCGTAATAAGACTCTTTTTTAAAGACTAATGGTTTAGATAAATAAAACTTAGGATTAGATAAAAATTTAATATAACAAGGTGCCATTAACATTAAACCAACAAATGGTGTATTGTAAGGCAGATTTAAGTGCTTGTAAACTTCTGCGCCCCAACAGTCGTTAGAAAAAATTGTGAAGTTACGATTTTTAAGTCGATAACGATCAATTATACGACCCAGCCTTTTACGTCTAGAATTAATGAAGTGGCTCATAAATTTTATACCTTATTTGGCTTCATGCTTTTTTTCATTAATCTTTCTTCCAAGCTCTTTACACTTTTAAAAACAAGTATTGCTTTTTTCCAATTGTATAAAGAACTTTTAAAGTTAAATAACAAGCGCAGCATCTCAAAGTTGTGCGTCAGAGCTTCTTGATCTGCGTGTAGCAGCGTATCGGCTAGCACTTTAGGCTGCCGAGCAATTTGAGCGCTGAGCCATAACAGGCGTTTAGCGTAAAGAAAGTAAAAACGCGACCTAGTGAGAGTTGGATGCCGAAAAATGAAGTAGTATACCACGCTTGTTATCTGCGAAGATGCTGTGCTACGCGCCATACGCATGAGGTATTGCCACGTCAGCCGCTCTTTAAACATGAAATGCTGAAAGCGTAGCCGGTCATTGTACCACAGCTTATAACCTGCCAAACGGAGCGCGTCGCCTAGCTCCAGGTCTTCTCCTCCCGAAAGCGTTTTTCCTCGTTTAGCCGAAGTGGTAAATGCAAACCCATGTGTACGCAGCTTATGCCAGCCCGACTGCCGCACTACGGAGCCGGCGCCATATACATAGCCCGCATTATCGGGCAGTGGCCCGCTAATTCCATTATTCTGTGTTCCAATAGCGTAGACTGCCCTAAATTGCTCAAACCACTCGGGTGGTGTGACTTCATAAGCACCCTGCGCGTGCGCGCCCAAGATACCAATCTCCGGATGGGCATACATAGTTTCATATGCTACTCTCACATAATCCGAAGCCAGCCAGTTATCATCATCTACTACTGCAATAAACTCGTAGCTAGCTGCCTCAAAACCACGAATGAGCGCATTCTCTTTCCCTGCTACAGGTTCGTCTAATACCCGACATATAACGGGTAGTTGAAGTTCCTGACAGAGCTTTTGAGCTACTACAACCGTTTGATCAGAAGACGCATTGCTGATAATGAGCACTTCCCAAGCTATATGGGATGGAACTTGTTGTGCGGCAATATAGTGTAGCGTAGGTGGCAGTCGGCTCTCACCATTATGCGTACAAACAAGTAACGTAACGCCATTAGGCGAAAAAGCAGAAGACATCGGTAACCCGGAGAATATAGTAAGTATCTACTATTTGTTAGATGATTCGTAAATCAGGCGTGCTCTACTTTGCATAGCCTTCACTTTTGAATAGTTTATGCGTGTCTTATTGAAATCCTTAATAAAGTTAACCCAAATATAGAACTGTTCCTTCAGCACTAAATATTCAATATCACCTTTGAAACGCAGTTTGAAATATTTGATCAAATTATTTGGCGCAAAGGTTCGAAGGGTCAAATAAGCAAAATCTTTTAGCCAGGGTATAGCACTAGAATAATCTATTGTAGGGTTATAAGCTAAGCGGCGATATACGGATAAGCGTGTAAACGTTTGACTGAAGGAGTGAATAATACGAGGTACATACTCTTTGGTCAGCCGATTTTTGGTCATAAAATGCGTGAGGCACAGCGTAGGCGTGTACCAGATTTCATAACCCGCTAGTTTTACTGCATAGCACAGTTCATCGTCCTCACCTCCCATCAGTTGATTTTCGCCTACGCGACCATTTAATAAGCTTTGAAAATTAGCTTGTTTCAGCAAACGCCACGCAGTATGCCGCATAAAGAGGCCCGCTCCACAAAGAGCACCCTGTGCTATAGGCCCCGCTTCCGTTAACAACCGTGGTGGATTTCCGGTGAACAGTACTGGCGTTCCAACTGCGTAGCTCCGGCTTACTTTCGGGAACCACGATGGCATAGGCACTTCGAAGGCTCCTACACTGCGTCCACCGAGCAGCCCAATAGCCTTATATTGATTTAATAAATCAAATCCTATTTGCAGATAATTATTATCCAGCCAGTTATCATCATCCACAATACACATGAACTCGTAATGCGCTTCATCATAAGCTAGTTCTAGTGCATGATTTTTACCAGGCATAGGCTGCCGATACGTACGCAACGACACGGGCGCTCCATAACATTGCCAACATGCAATGCTAAACTCTATTGAATCATCGGTTGAATTATTGTCAACCAGCACTACCTCCCAAGGAACTCCTGACTCTACTTGCTGCTGCGCAAGATGCTCCAGTGTTGAGGCAAGACGCGGGGCGCCGTTATAGGTACAAATAAGAACCGACACGCCGGCCGGACGAGTATGCATCATTGCTAAACGCACCCTATGACTTTGTAATTTCTAGCCGGTTTATCATTGTATTTTTATTTTCTCGTAAGGCAATAGTTTTATACTTAAAACCTAATACCTTTTTATAGTTATTTGTTATATTTTTAATATCACTAAAGAACTTATAAATATAAACTACATGTATATTATTAGCAATAAATGACGTTTTCTCTTTACCAAATAAAAAACCTAAATAATTAGCAGAAAAAATATTCCTAATAGTAAACAGCTCTATATAACAAAAATCCTTCAATACATCTAATGCAACGTTAGGCTTACCCTTCTTGTTCAGCATTGCATACTTATAAGGCAACAATTGCAAGCTCCCTATAACACAGGCACGTAGTAATTGGTCGCGGTACTTTGTCGTGAGTCGAGCTTTAGTCATGAAATGAACTAGAGACAACGAAGATGAATACCATAAAGTGTAACCGAGTAGCCGGGCAACATAGCATAGTTCATGATCCTCGCCGGCCACCAAATCCTTTCCCTTACGCCCAGAAAGTAAACTCTCAAAATTCAGCTTGGTCATTTCTTCCCAAATAGAGCGCCTCACAAACAGCCCAGCTCCCCATAGTTCAAAGTCTACTACAGGACCATCATCTACCGGACGAGGAACATCACCGTCATAGAGCACAGGCGTACCAACCGCATAATAATGTTGATACTGCGGAAACCATGCGGGTGGCTCCACTTCAAAGGCGCCCGTTGTTCTACCGCCTAACAAGCCTACTTCCGGATGGCTTTCTAAAATATCGAAACCGTTCTGTACGTAGTCAGGAGCCAGCCAGTTATCATCATCTACGATGCACATGTAACTATACTTAGCTTCATTGTAAGCTAACTCCAACGCGTGGTTCTTACCTGGTTTCGGCTGAACATAGGGTCTAAGTGGTACCATTACTGCCTGACTTGCCCAAGAAATTGTTGCAACTTCCAGCGTATTATCAGTAGAAGCATTATCCACCAATATAATTTCCCACTGTAAGTTAGATGCTACCTTTTGGCAAGCCAAATGGGTTAGCGTTTTTGCGATTCTATCTGCACCATTATAGGTGCAAACAAGTACCGACATCCCAGGCTGTTGATCTGACTTTAACATACTCAATTAACTACAGGCTCATTAGCACTAAGTGCTGCTTGATAAACATCCCTATATTCACTTACCATTGTTTGAACTGAGAATAAAGATTGAGCACGCGCTTGGTTGTATGCGCCAATGGTTATTCGTTTGTTTTGATCATTCAACAGGTTAACCAAAATATCAGACATAGCCTCAACATCCTGTTCTGGCGCTAAGACATCTTGGTTTACTAAGATTTCCTCCAATGCTCCTACATTGTAAGCTACCACTGGAATAGCCATATTCATAGCAAAAGGAGTTACCTGACCAAAGCTTTCTTTGTGAACAGGCGCTACAAAAATTGCCATCTGACGGTAATAATCTGCAAGGTGTTCATAGGCGACATAACCTGGAAAAGTAAATTGTTTTTCCAAGCCAGCATCTGCCACCTTCTGTTTAAACAATTCTAAATAATATCCTCCGCCTACAACTAACGCCTTGGTACCTGGACGTTTCTGCACGGTTCTAATTAGTGGATCAATAGAATACTGATTTAACTTATCTTGGTCAAGTCTATATACCATACCTATAGTATTTGGTTCTGGTTGGGAACCAGCCCTATGGAAATAAGAAAAATTAGAACCTGGATAAATTACTTTATTTGGTAATTTTTTCACTCCAAACGTATCTTTTGCATATTTACTTACATATACATATTTTTTAATTTTATTATTTAAATAAGGCATTAACGGATTGTTGCAATTTTCGATAACTGCACAACCATATGCGAAACTTCCTTGAAATACGTGGTGATACCACTTCCATTCCCAATACCCATCTTCCCAGCGTCCCCAATAATGAACATGAACAATATCTGGTTTTACTATTTCTAATAACGATTTAAATCCTTCTAAACTATACAACGAAGAGCAGTTGTGTACTGTGACACCAATATAACCTTGTATTTCACCTTTATCTATACGCACAGCAATTTCATGTGTATACTGATTTAGCCCTTCGATTAAATCTACGATGAGTTGTTGAGAGCCTCCAGTACCGAAATCTGGTATAACGTGTAAAATTTTAGGCAGCTTAGAGCTACTTAAATCTTTTTTAGTTTGAATAGAATACGGCTTAAAATTCGGATTAACAGTTAAAAAATTTGATTCAAGTGTTTTTTTATTATTTTTTTTATTTAGCTTATGCTTTAATACCGTTAACACTTCTCGAAAAAAAATCTTGCCAAGCTTTTTTACGCCGCTATTATATATTTCTCTTTGCTGCTGCAAGTCGTTAATTTGCAGACGCAACAATTCAATTTCTTCGATATCCCATCTTTTTTGCGACATTTTACTTCTAGTTAGAGTTTCGAAATAATACTGTTTTAAATATTGTTTTTATAAATTTAATATTAGGCTTAAATAAACGACTATAATAAACCAGTTTTAATAAAATAAATATTTTTTTCTTCCGATTATAAAAATTACTTAATACTTTTATAGCTTGCTCCAAATGACTTCTGTCAACCCAGCGCAAACTTACATTTATAATGGAATCGTCTTTTATAACTGGAAGATAATTAATATGCTTCTCATGAACTAAATAATTTTGCAGAACCCAATCCACATTATTAACACCCTCAGAAAAATGTTCTAATACAACATCAAACACAACATAATTACGCAGCGTGCGACCAACTCTCAAAGTAAAATCTAAATCATAACCATGAAATCCCTTTAAAAGATTTTGATCAAATTTATTAGTAAGCCATATTTTTTTATTTGTAAATAACAGAACCCCATCTAAGCATGCAACGTTGCTAGCCTTTTCATTCAATGGGTTAATCCATAACCTTTCCGACTCATTGCTAGTGAATTTAAAATTCTGTATTAAATTCACTCTCTTAGGCTCTACACCGTTCACATTAGGTTGCCACCAGCTTGATAGCATAGTAGTCTTGAAAGTACTACCAGCAAGACCTATCACTCCAGCTTTAGGCAAAGCTTCCATGTGATTTATTAACAGTATACCCCAATCTTTAGAAATAAATTTAATATCCTCATGCAAAAAGCAGAAAATATCAAATTTACTTTGTTGGGCACCGGTGTTGTATGCCTGACATATTCCGTATTCACCTTTGCTGTTATCAATAGCAATAATCTCGTAAGCAACCCCAATTGTTTGCTCCACGTTGTGAGAAACTTTTCGTAAAGCTTCTTTATCACGAGAACAGATGATTATTGAAATCATAGAATAGTGAGTTATATCTTATAACCTAACAGAAGCTTAGCTATACTTCTTAACTTGTAGTTATCAAGATATTTTACCATCATTTCAAATTTACTTTTGTCTTCAAGTAAATTTGAAATGATCTTCATGCTGTGCTTATTATAAATGTACTCCTTATTCAATTGATGTTTTTTCTCCGCATCAGTTACTAGCATAGAACCAGCAACAATTCTATAATAGAAGCATAACTCCTCTATAAAATAGAATTTACCGCCAGAAAGAAATATATGTATCCACATTTCCCAATCCTCGTGACCCATAGCCGGCATGAGGCCATCATAACCGCCTACTTTCTCCCAAATTGTTTTTCTATAAACTGCACAAGCATCTATATAATTACAATCTAATATTCGAGCAAAATCAAAGGACCCAACATGATTGAGTCCAGCCTCTCTTATTCCATCATTATCCCCAAAGAATAGAGACTTGCCATATACTACATCAATAGAAGAATCCTTCTCTAAAATATCAATTGCTTTAGTAAGATAATTTTTATGAATTTTATTATCGCTGTCTAAAGGTAGAATATACTCTCCCGTAGCCAGCATAATACCGTTATTCCTGGCTGCAGCTAATCCCTGGTTTTCCTGTTGAATTACTGTATATCCTTTTTGCTTAAGGTCAGCTATCACATCAAGCGTCAACTTGTCAGTAGAGCCATCATCAATTATGATTATTTCGCAAGGATAAGGTCCTGCATTTTGCTCAACGCTGGCTATTGCATCCTTTATGTATGCCCCGTGATTATAGCATGGGATTACTACCGAAACAGTGTGGCTCATATAAAGCTGCTTTTTACTTACTAAGCGGTGGCCCTAGCTGTATAAGCTGGGAGTAATACTTTTCCATTAAATCTCCAATCACTTGTGTATTGTAGGCAGATAAAACTTTGTTTCTAGCTGTCTCTCCTAATCTTGCCCGTGTTTCCTTATTTTTTAATAGCTTAATAACTGCATCCGAAATTTCTTTTGGTTGTAGAGGGTCGATTAAAATTCCTGCTTCCGGGAGTTCCAGCATATCGTGCATGCCACCTTGCTTGCTGCCTACAATGGCACGTCCTGCACTCATGGCCTCAAGACAAACATTGGGAAAGTTTTCCCATAAACTTGGAAATACGCAGACATCTGTTCTAGCTAAGATTCCTGGGATTTGGTCAGGAGTCACTTCTAAGAACTCTATGCGTGTGCTATAGTTTTTCAGTTCCTGTTCTACGTACTGCTTCATCGTCAAACCAGGAACGGGAGACTGAGCCGTTCTGCCAACAACTACAAATTTGGATTCGGGAACAGCCTCGAAAATAGCAGGAATTGCTTTTATCAATTCAACAATACCTTTTCGAATTTCTAGGCGTCCGATATAAGTAAATGTATTTGTTTCAGAGCCAATAGGAACGTCTAAATATTGTTTATTAGCAATAAATGGATAAGGAACATTTAATATATCAGCTCTGTCAATTTTCCAAGACTTCGCAACAATATCCCCAAGAGAAATAGAAGGGGTATGAATTTGATTGGCTAATTTAGTAGTCAGGAAATCGATATCTGCTTCCTGCTTGCGCCACTTCCAGTAAAAGTCTCTAATCTTTCCCCGAAGCAGCCCTCCTACGATATACCTTATTTTCTTCTTGGCAGGCAGATAAAAGTGGTTTAGCTCGTGTATGAAATAAGATGGTGTATGTAGCTTAACAACCATTGGCAGCTCTGGAAACCTTCTTTTTATTTCATAGCCATCCCCTGAGTATTCAGGCGTCTCAATTAGGTCGAAATTTTTCTGCTGATGGCGCTGTTGAAAGACAGATAATATATCTTTTGGAAAACCTGGCACGTCAGAAACAATCCGATGCACAAGCATCCCTTCAAATACTTCGGATATAGAACGATTAGGGGAGCCACAGAATACTTCTACGTCATGCCCCCTGCTTTTCATCATTTTTGATACTTGATGAACATAGGTAGCAATACCGCCTACAGCTGTATCCGGTGGGTACTCGAAGCTTATGTATGCGATGCGCATTGAATTCTACTTTGTTTAAAAAAGCAAGTGTCTTATTATAAGGCACTTATTAACTTTTTAATTTTATTAATTATTAAATTACCGCTGCTTTTTAGCACAATAGGATATGTTCCAATTTGGGTATTTACAGTTTCATCAATTTCATTTTTATTTATATATAATTCAATTAATTTATAAGCATATTTATCAAATAACATATTTTTAATTAGAATTAATTCTTTTTTATTAATGTCATCGCTTATTTCTTTTATTGTATTGCTGCTATGTACTCTATATTTTACAAGCTGCTGACTTAAATAATACACGTCTCCAAACAAACAGATTTTCATCCACAAGTCCCAATCACAAAAATACTTTGATTTGGAATTAAATCCCGAAACGTTTCCAGTAACAGATTTACGAAACATTACAGAAGGCATAGATATTACATTCCATTCATAATAAAGAATTTTAAAATAATCAATTCCTTCAAACAGAACATCTTCTTTATGCTTTTTATCCCAATCTCTGCAATACGATTTAGCCCAATGATTTAAACCAATTATCTCACCTTTCTCATTTATAATTTCAATATTTGAATGAACCAAATCAACCGATTTATATTTATCTAATATTTCAACTCTTTTAAGAAGGCTATCTGTTAACATTAAGTCGTCATCACTAAAGACAGCAATGTACTCTCCATTTGCTAGCTCTAAAGCTTTATTATGGTTATTTACAACGCCAATATTAGTCGGGTTTTTATGATAAAAAATCTTACTAGACTTAAATCCTATTACAACTTTTTCAGTATCATCTGTAGATGCATTATCAGTTACGATGATATTGAAATCCTGAAAGCTTTGACATAAAATACTTTCAATAGCCTCTTTAAGATAAGACGCTCTATTGTAAGTGGGAATAATTATTGAAACTTTAGGCATAATTTTTTACTTTATACGGTGACCTAAATCTTTCCCTCTAAGAACACAATCGTCGCTCCAAAAATAGTTCCACTGACCAAACCTGCCTGCTAGAAATATACTTGCTGCATTTGCATAAGGTTCTTTTTGGAATTGTTGATTCCAATCTGTCATTGGTTCTAAATCATTGTCTTCCCTTACCAATCCATGTTGCGTCAACCAGTTATAGATATTATCTAACGCTGTCCTCCGTGAATGATCAAAAATTACATTTGCCCATTCTACCCACTTCGAGTGCGTAGACTCTATACTGTCTACGTCCTGAATTAGCCCCATTTCGATCATCTCACTACATACGGCAGAGATAATTTTATCCTGGCTTTCTTTCATAGGTTTATACTTGGAGAAGTATACCTCTACCTGAATACCGGTTTTTCCAGCTATACCATTCGCAGGGGATAATAGTTCGGTGAAGTTTATTCGTGAGCTATACTTATCTTCATCGTACACATATATCCAGTTATTCTCCCTTTGAGCTGGGTGGCTTGCAACAATATTCACCAATAAGACAGATGAACAGCTTAATTGACTGGCGGCCTCCTTTATTACGTCAGGGACATCACTCTGCCGGATCAGCACCGGTAATGGAATAGTGCTAATTAGTTTTTCGAATTTTATTTTGGTGCCGTCTGAAAAATAAACGACTCTATCTTCAAAGGAGGTAAAGGAGACTTTCTTACCGTACTCCACGTTAGCCCCCTCTAACATCTTCTGAGCGAATGACAAGTAACCGCCCGTTTTAGGATAACGTACCGAAGTTATATAATGCGTTGATTTCTCTAAAGGATGCTGAGCACCCTCTAGTACATCATTGACCGCTGGAAAGTACATTCTTCCTCCAACCCAATCTGTGGTCAGATTTTTTGGCTCAGTCGTCCAATACTTTCGTGTATAAGCTCCGGGAAAGTTGTTCGCGAATGTGTCACCGTATGCAAACTCCAACCATTCTTGGTAATTGCCTGGCGTGAAATCAGTCTTATCCTTTGATTCTCTGACTGCTAGAAAATCATTGACACATTCTTCCCTTATTGCTTGTGGAGCGGCATACAGATTAGTTTGCGCAGGGTGGGGTATCCAAGAGCCCTTGTAGTAGTTGGCCGGAAATACCGGGTATTCTGAAAACTCCGTGCTGCTGGCAAAGAGGTCCCGCACGTATTCATTTTTTGTAAATGAAACGTGCGGGCCTTCATCCCAGATGAATCCATCCCTGGTTTCGCTGTGTATATGTCCGCCTGCATAAGCATTCTGCTCAAAAATCTGGCACTTATTATGCCCGATGTGGTAGGAGGAACTTATTCCAGCTAAACCAGCGCCAAGGATTACAACCATTGTTTTTACTTTACTTCTCCTATGCCAACAGTTTTCAGGTACGTAGCCAGTACCTCTACCATGTAGTCATAGTGCTGCTCTTCCAAACCGGGCCATACCCCCAACCAGAAAGATTTGTTCATAACAGTATCTGTATTCTCGAGGCCACCAACAACCCGATGCTCAATATTCTGATAAGCGGGCTGGCGGAGCAGGTTACCGGCAAATAGCAGACGCGTACCGATTTTGTGATCTTCCAGATGCTGAATCAAATCCTGCCGATCGATGGGGCTACTGTCCCGAATGGTCAGCAGGAAGCCAAACCAGCTTGGGTCGGAGTTAGGTGTAGCTTCAGGCAGGATAAAGTGTTCTTCAAACTGCTTCATTTTGCTGAGCAGCAGCGCATGGTTCTCGCGGCGGCGTTGCACAAAATGGTCAGCTTTGTTGAGCTGACTCAGACCAATAGCGGCCTGCATATCCGTTACCTTCAGGTTAAAGCCAATGTGCGAGTATGTGTACTTATGGTCGTAGCCGTAGGGTAGCTCGCCTAACTGCCAGCAGAAGCGCTTGTTGCAAGTATTGTCTTTGCCGGGCTCGCAGTAGCAGTCGCGGCCCCAGTCGCGGAAGCTTTCGGCTAGCATCTTCAACCGGATGTTGTTGATCAGCACCGCTCCGCCTTCGCCCATTGTGATGTGGTGGGCCGGGTAGAACGACAGAGTAGCCAGGTCGCCAAAGGTGCCGGTTTTCTTTCCGTTGTAGGTAGCTCCCAGCGAGTCGCAATCATCCTCAATTACCCAGAGGTTGTATTTCTTCGCCACGCGCATCACCTCGTCCAAGTTGAATGGATTGCCCAGCGTGTGGGCAATCATGATGGCTTTCGTTTTGGGCGAAACCGCCTGCTCAATCAGTTCGGGCTTGATGTTGTAGGTGGGGATATCCACATCCACGAACACCGGCACACAACCGAACTGAATCATGGGGTTGACGGTAGTAGGAAAGCCTGCTGCTACGGTAATTACCTCATCGCCGGGCTTAATGGCCCGGTCACCCAGCTTGGGCGAAGTCAGCGTGTAGAAGGCTACCAGGTTGGCCGACGAGCCAGAGTTGACCAGAATAGAAGATTTGCAGCCAAACCACTTGGCCAGTTTCTGCTCGAACTTCGGCCCAAAGCGGCCGGTCGTGAGCCAGCCATCCAAGGTGGCATCAACCCCGTGTAGCAGATCTTCGGCATCCAGCACCTTACCCGTCACGGGTAGATAGTCTTGCCCTGGAACGAAGGTTTTGGTAGTATTTTTCTCTGCTATCAGCTTCAAGCTATCTAGCAGGGTAGGGTCGGTGAAATTTTTGTACATAGTGAAAACCGATTTCAGAAGGTTGAAATTTTCTTTATAGCAAGGAATTTATCTATTCCTTTATTTATAGTTATAACAGGCACCCAATTAAAATGATTTATCAACTTAGCAATAGGGGCAACTGAATACATAGTATCACGATCACGATAAGGCAATGCTCCCCAGTTAATATTTTCTGGCAAGTTTAGTTTTTCGCTTAGTATTTCCGCTATTCTTCTAAGAGTATTTCCCTGACCTGTGCCTAAATGATAATCCTCCCAATTATTCTTAAGTAAACTTACTTGATCAATTAACAAGCAATAAAATGATACAACATCTTCAATGTGAACAAAATCTAATGTTTGTTCACCTCCAGACATGTTAGAAGGAGTATCTGCAAAAAAACTATTATAAATAATATCAATAATTTTAGGCTGCGAATCTACTTGACCATATATAGTATAAGGAATTACATTTACAACTTTAAAACTACCTATTTGCTGATAATATTTAATTATATTATGAAAAGCAGTTTTGGTTGCAGAATACAAATAAGAGGGACTATATTGTCCATCACCATAAAAATACTCAGCAAATGTGCCAGTATTTATAAAGGCAGTTAATCCTGTTCCTTTTAATGATTGCAAAAGTTGAGCACCAAATGTTATATTACTTGCTATCAAATCAGGTATTATATCTAAATCATCTTTACTAGTCAGAAATGCTGCGAGATGCACAACTACTTCGGGAGCAAATTCAGCTATTTCTGTAGACCATTTATCACTGCTGCTATCTATAATTTTTATTTTCTGAATTATCTTCTTAGTGAAAATAGTATTCACTTTATTTGGATCACGCACCAAAACTGCAACCGTATATTCTTTTTCAGATACGGCTTTGACTAATTCTTTGCCAATGAAGCCGGTGGCACCTGTAAGTAATATCCTCATCATGAATCAGAAAGTCGGTTGAAAGTCGGCCAGACTCTTGAAAGTGGAATCCCGTTCCGATACAACAGGGGCTTGTACCGGCCACTCAAACCCAAATGAATCCCACCGAATACCGGCATCCGCTTTGGGCTCGTAAACGCTGGTCACGTTATAAACAACTGTTGCCGTATCGCTCAGCGTTAGGAAACCATGGGCGCACCCATGCGGGATATAAATAGCCTGGGTATGCTCGCCTAGCGAAATAGCTAGGTGCTGCAGATAGGAAGGTGAATCGGGCCGCAAATCCACTACTACATCCAGAATCTCCCCCTGCGTGACGTAGACCAGCTTATCGTGCTCGTGCGGCGGGAGCTGAAAGTGCATTCCCCGGATCACATTCTTATGGGAGATGGAGTAATAACTCTCCCGAAAATCCACCGCCAATCCCTGCTCCTGAAAAGCACCCGCGTGGAAGGTTTTAACGAACATGCCCCGCTTGTCCTGACTGACGAAATTTTCGATTAGCTGCACGCCCGTCAGCGTAGTAGCATTAACTTTCATACGTAGAGAAGGTCTTGATCTGCTGCACAGTGAAGTTGCGAATAGCAGTTGGCTGCGCGTCGTAAGCTTTATACCATTCCAGCGTCTGGTTAATGGCCTTATCAGCGGTATACTGTGGCCGCCAAGCTAGTTCCCCAACCGCTTTGCTGATATCCAGCTTCAACAACCCCGCTTCGTGGGGCTGGTTAATCAGGACTGGTTTTTCGTAGGTACCACTGCCCCAGATTTCCAGCGCCGTCTGCACCAGTGCTTCCACTATTTTATTGTCCTCCGCGTGCGGGCCAAAGTTCCAGGCGCCCCCGTAGCGCAACGGCTCGGCGGCCAGCCTAGCACCCAATAGTAAATAGCCGCCCAGCGGTTCGAGTACGTGCTGCCAGGGCCGCACGGCCTGGGGGTTACGCACTGTTACGGGCTGCCCCGCCCGTAGCGCCCGCACGATGTCAGGTATGATGCGGTCTTTGGCCCAGTCGCCGCCCCCGATTACGTTGCCGGCGCGGGCACTGGCTATTCCCTTCTGGTGATCCGCAAAAGCTGCCGGGTTGAAGAAGGATTGAGTGTACGAGCTGATAACAATTTCCGCGCACGCCTTGCTGGCGCTGTACGGATCGTAGCCGCCCAAGCGGTCTGTTTCCCGGTATGGGTACACCCACTCCTGGTTCTCGTACACCTTATCCGTCGTAATCAGCACAACGGTACACGGCTTATCCAGCTTGCGCACAGCATCCAGCACGTAGGCCGTGCCGATGGCGTTGACCGCAAAGGTGGCGGCGGGTATCTCGTAGGAGAGCCGCACCAACGGCTGGGCCGCCAAGTGAAAGATGAAGTCCGGCTGAAAATTCAATACTTCCTGCTCCAGCCGGGCCGCGTCGCACAGGTCGGCAATCACCGACTCGCACAGCGTGTCGCCTTCAATCAGGTTATATAAGTCCTCATTCTGCTCCGGGTCTAGCGCGTAGCCTTTCACCTGAGCCCCCAGCAGGTGCAACCACTGCAATAGCCACGAGCCCTTGAAGCCTGTATGGCCGGTTAGAAATACTTTTTTGCCCTTGTAAGCAGTTTGAAGATTCATACTTACCAAATTTTCCATTTCGCTACACCCTGCTGCCAATCTCCTTCCAACTCGACTTTGTCACGCAGTGTGTCCATCGGCTTCCAGAAGCCGTGGTGTTTATAGGCTTGCATCTGGTCGGCCGCCGCGATGCGCTCGAGCGGCTCACGCTCCCAGATAGTAGTATCGTTTTCAATGTAGTCTATTACGCCGGGCTCACACACGAAAAAACCACCGTTGATCCAGGCACCGTCACCCTTCGGCTTTTCCGTAAAAGAGGTCACCTCGTCCTGCTCACCAAAGTTAAGTGCACCAAAGCGCCCACTGGGTTGCACGGCCGTCACCGTACACATTTTACCGTTTTGCTGATGATAGGCCAATGACTCAGCAATATTTACGTCGGCTACGCCGTCGCCGTACGTCAGGAAGAAGGTTTCGTCGCCTATATGCTGCTTCACCCGCTTGATGCGGCCCCCGGTCATGGTGTTCATGCCCGTATCCACGAGGGTGATATTCCAAGGCTCGGCAAAGCTATCGTGTACCTGCAAAGAATTTTCCTTGAGGTTGATCGTCACGTCCGACTTGTGCAGGAAGTAGTTGGCAAAGTATTCTTTGATAACGTATCCCTTGTAACCCAAACAGATTACAAAATCGTTAAACCCATGCGACGAATAGATTTTCATGATATGCCACAGAATAGGCATATCACCAATCTCTACCATTGGCTTGGGTTTTAAAACTGTTTCTTCAGAAAGGCGAGTACCTAAACCACCAGCCAGAATTACAACCTTCATTTTATACGGCTTTCAATTCAACGTTTTTGAAATTTACGCTACCCCATTCAGAATGCCACAAAGTAATCATCTGAGTTTTGAGAATGTCTTTATAGGCTATTTCAAAAAACAGGGTCTTCGTGACGATATCATAATCTGTTATACCAGTTAATTCATTACCAACTCCTACTGAAAGATCAAAATAGTATTGACCTTTAGCAAGTTGATGGTTTTTTATAGTTATTGAAAACTCTTTCTCCTGGCCTTTCATGATCGACAAAGTTTCTTCCGAGAAGAAAGCACCAACTGCGCTTTCATCCATCTTACATATGGAAAAAGCTAGCCGAAAATCTTCGCGACTCACTTTACTTTTAAGCCTTACTACGAGAGTAATATCGTCTTCTGTAGAATATAAATTATTTTCTACAGGATTTGCAAATTCTATAGTTTGGTATTCTATTAGGCGAGACAGGTCATAACTACGATTCTCGTCAGTTAATTGAATTTTAACGTCGCTATTAAAATTCAAAAAATTAGCTATATAATAATCAACAGCTTCGTCAGCTGTTCCGCCAAACGAGACTTGCCCATTCTTCATTAGCAGTCCAGTAGTACAGATGTTCTTTACCGCCGCCATACTGTGGCTCACAAACAGGATCGTACGGCCATCATTGCGGCTTACATCCTTCATTCGTCCGAGGCACTTCTTCTGAAACTCGGCGTCGCCCACGGCCAGCACCTCATCCACAATCAGAATCTCGGGCTCCAGGAACGCCGACACGGCAAAAGCCAGACGCACGTACATACCGCTGCTGTAGCGCTTCACAGGCGTATCGATGTAGCGCTCGACACCGGAGAAATCGACAATCTCGTCAAACTTCGAGCGAATCTCGGTTTTGCTCATGCCCAGAATAGCTCCGTTCAGGAAGATGTTTTCCCGCCCGGTTAGCTCCGGGTGAAAGCCCGTGCCGACTTCTAGTAAGGAGGCAATTCGGCCCTTTACTTTAATACTACCCGTAGTAGGCGCCGTAATCTTCGACAGTATTTTAAGCAGCGTAGATTTGCCGGCCCCGTTGCGGCCGATGATGCCCAGAACCTCGCCTTGCTTCACCTCAAAGTTGACGTCCTTCAACGACCATACGAAGTCGCTACTGCCTTTGCTCGTACGGTCGTTGGTTTCGCCTATTTTGGCAAAAGGGTCTTCTTTGCCCCGCACGCCGGCCCACCATCGATTCAGGTCTTGGCTCATGGTGCCGGTCCCTACCTCGCCCAAGCGGTAAAGTTTGCTTAGGCCTTCTACTTTAATGGCAATGTCACTCATAGTTCTTCAGCGCAATAGCGAGCAGTTAATCCAAACGGTACTGTAGCAAACAGACCTTACACGGTATCCGTGAAACTCTTCTGTACCCGGTTGAAAATGATGGTACCTACTAGCAGGATTACCACCGTGAACGCCAAACTGTAAGCCAAGTAACTCCAATCAAACACGCCGGAGCCTAGAAAGGCATACCGGAAGGTTTCAACGATTGAGGTCATCGGATTAGCCAAAATTAAATATCTGTATTTGCCGGTGATGCTGGACAAAGGGTAGATAACCGGTGTAGCATACATTAATAATTGTACGCCGAAAGCTAGCAGCATCGCCAAGTCGCGGTATTTGGTGGTCATGGCACTGAATATCATGCCCAGACCCAACGACATCAGGCCCATTACCAGTACCAGCACAGGAGTTAGTGCAATCAGCCAGTTGGGGTGTATTCCGCTGTTTCCTTTCAGTAGGTAGTACAGCCAAACCACAATAAACAATCCGAACTGAATAGCAAACCGCACCAAGTTGGAGATGACAATGGATAATGGCATCGTCAGGCGTGGGAAGTACACCTTGCCAAACATGGCGGCATTGTCCCGAAAAACCGTAGAGGTATTGGTCAGCGTCAGGGCGAAGTAGTTCCAGATGGTGATGCCCGACAGGTAGAACACCATCATAGGCAAGCCATCGGTGGAAAGCTTGGCTACGTTACCAAAGATGATAACGTAGGTAATAGTTGTGAGTAGTGGCTGGATGAAAAACCAGATAGGTCCTAATACAGTCTGCTTGTAGGTAGAGACAAAATCACGCCGCACAAACAGCATCACCAGGTCACGGTAGCGCCACACATCAGCTAGGCCTAAGTCAAGCAGGCGGGTGCGGGGCTGAATTACTTCGGTCCAGTTCTCATCCTGTGCGTTCGTATCAACGTAGGTTTGCACTGGCTTACTTACAACGTTTGTGGTATCCACAAAGGGGGTGGGTTAGGAAAAAAGATGCGCCCGCAAGTAGCTACTTGCGGGCGCAAAGATAACTATACAGCGGGACAAACTGCTTACAAGTACCATACCTAAGCCACAGAAGCCGACTGAAACGGCCTCATGAGACACCGCTTTCACACCTAAGTCTTGTATTTTCAGCCGGCATCGGCCAGCTTGGAAGCGTCGTGTAGCTTGTGGGGGTACCGTCGGGCTTATCGGTGTTGAAGCGGATACCGCACCAACTCACGGATGCTCAGGTCTTCGCCTCTATGCATGTACTCATACATAGGGCTTTGCGATGCCTCATGATACCCACAATCACTTTTTATCTGCTGCATACATGTCTTTTACGACATACATGGGTCGTTTGCGCGTAGCATCCAGTCCGCGCCATACGTATTCGCCAATGATACCCAGCGCAATCATTTGGAAGGCTGAGACGAAAAGCAAGACTAGCATGAGTGTTGTCCAGCCTTCTACCTCAATATCACCTACTATCTTCAAACCGATGATATAGAATGCGTAGAGCAGAGCACCAATGCCTAGCAATATCCCCATCACGGATATCGCCCGAATCGGAAAGAAAGAAAAGGCCAGAATAGAATCAATCAGGAGCTTTATTTTTTTCTTCAGCGTCCAGCGCGATTTGCCAATTTCGCGCTTGCGGCGCACGTAGGGGATGTTCACATACGGATATCCAAGCCACACCATTAGGTAGAACAGGTTACTATTGCGCTCCTGCAAGCTTACTATATGGTCGCATACCTGGCGGTCGAAGAACACGAAGTCAAAGCCACCATCCGGAATATTAGGTAGGGCAATGCTCTTCATGGTTTTGTGAAAGACCTCCGCGAACCACTTTTGAAGTCCAGATTCTTCTCTGTCCTGACGGTTGCCAATAACCAGCTTCCACCCTTGCTTCCAATAATCATACATCCGTACCATTAGCTCCGGAGGATCTTGCATATCAGCGGTAATAATGGCCATACAATCACCAGTCGCATATTCCATCCCCGCTACAATGGCGTTGTAGGAACCAACATTGCCAGCCAGCTCCAGTACCCTCACTTTCTCAGGGTAGGCATCCCGAAAAGCTAGTAGTGTTTGCAAGGTTTTATCCTTGGAGCCATCATCTACCATCACATACTCGAAGGTCACCTCCGGTGGGAACAACACCTCGTTTGCAATCAGTTCACGGGTTGTGACGGGTATATTATCTTCATTATAGTAACAGGGAATGATAATGGAAAGCTTAGGCATGCGCGCGGTAATAGGGTTGAGGTCGAAGTAGAATCAGCTAAAAAACCACTCTACTCCTTCGTTCTAAAAACGATTCGAAAATTTAGGGACTACCTATTCTACTTCTACAAAAGCGGTTTCGTAGTTCATGTGCAGGTTCGTGTTGTTCGCCCTAACTCTGTTTTTACGAAAAAGTGAGGTGGTCTAGCTAAGGCGCACAGAGTTGGGACGTGGTTTGAAAGCGGGTTTCGAAGTAGTTGGGGGATTGGTAGCTGAGGGCGGAATGGCGGCGCTCCGCATTGTAATAGGCGAGATAGTGACTGATTTCCAAGCGCGCTTCGCTCAGGTTGCGGAAGCTACCGCCGTCGAGCAACTCGGTTTTGAGCCGACTCCAAAAGGATTCGGCGTGGGCGTTATCATAGCAGTTACCGCGGCGGCTCATGCTCTGCACGGCCTTGTGGCGCGCCACTAAGACCTTGAAGTTAGTAGCCGAATACTGGCTGCCTTGGTCGGAGTGGACCACGAGCCCGGGCGCGGGCTGGCGCACGGCCAGGGCCCGGCGCAGGGCCTCGCTGACCAGGTCTTCCGGCATGGACGCGCGCACGTCCCAACCCACAATTTTGCGCGAGTAGCGGTCGAGCCAGGTGGCCAGGTAGAGCCAACCGCCACCCTGTTTGGGCAAATAGGTGATATCACCCACCCATATCTGGTTGGGCGCCGTGGGCGCGGGCTGGCCCAGTAACCGGTTGGGGGCGGCGCGTACGCTGGGGTCGGAATCGGTGGTGCGCGGCACGAACGAGCGGGGCTGCTGGGCCCGCAGGCCGTGCGCTTTCAACACGCGCCGGATGCGTCCCCGGCCCACGGCATGGCCCTGGGCCTGCAGCTCGGCGCGCAAACGGCGGGTGCCGTAGCGCGCCGAATGCCCGTTAAACTCCTGGCGCACGGCTACTTGCCAAGCCGGTTCTGGCGCCGGCCTTTGTCGTCGCTGCCACGCATAGTACGCGCTCGGGGCCACGCGCAGCACCTGGCAGAGCTGGCGCACGGGCACCTGAGCCCGGCGTTGCGCGATATAGTGGTAAGTACTCACCGCGTTGGCTGGCTGAAGATGACCAAGGCTTTTTTTAAAATATCTAACTCCTGCTCGGCTCGTTTGAGTTGGGCGCGCAGTTGGCGCACTTCCGGGTCGCGGGCCACTTCCACACTGCCCACTTCGGCCACGAGTTGCGCCTGCTGCCAGCGGTAAAGTAGCTTGGGACTGATGCCCAACTGCTGGGCCGCCGCCTGCGTGCTGCGGCTCTCGCTGGCTAGGCGCAGGGCCTCGGCTTTGAAGGCCGCATCGTATTTGCGCCGTCTATCCGGCGTGGACTTGCTGCTTCTTGTACTCATGACTCAGGAAATATACGTCCTGTTTCTGTGCGCCTAACCTAGACCACCTCAAAGAGATAAAAACCAGACACACGTACACCCAACCCTGAAACAGCTTCTTATTAAGAAGTTAGAAAGCGCGTATGGCGGTACTCACGTACTCTACTTCTTGCTCCGTCATGCCAGGCCACAAGGGTAGGCTTAAGCAAGTATTTGCCAACTCTTCTGCTATTGGAAAAGCACCCGCTTCATAGCCCAGCGTTGAGTAGGCATTCTGTAAGTGCGGTGGCACAGGGTAATGTATGAGCGTGCCGATTCCTTGTACGGTCAGATACGCCTGCAAAGCATCACGGTGTGGAGTGCGTACTACATATAAATGATAGACGTGAGTAGCTCCGGAAGCCGTACTAGGTAGAGTTAGTTCTGGAACATCCGCCAGATACTGATCATACCAGGCAGCTATTTGCTGGCGTTGCCGCGTCCACTCATCCAAAAAGGGCAGTTTTGTACTTAATACTGCAGCTTGCAACTCATCAAGGCGGGAATTATAGCCAATGATTTCGTTGTAGTACTTTTTTTGAGAGCCATAGTTGCGCAACGTAGCCAGTTGCTGGGCTAGTGCGGCATCACTGGTTGTGATGGCGCCAGCATCACCTAACGCACCTAAGTTTTTGCCAGGATAGAAACTCGTACCATTGACATTTCCGAAGCTACCGGTCTTTTTTCCATTAAATGTAGCGCCCTGTGCCTGGGCATTGTCCTCTACTACGAACAGTCTATGTTGTACCGCCAAGTCCATTATCCGATCCATCTCGCATGCTTGACCATAGAGATGCACGGGCATAATAGCGCGGGTACGGGTTGTAATAGCTGCCTCTACTCTAAGTGGATCAAGATTATAGGTATGTGGATTTGGTTCTACGGGTACTAGTGTAGCGCCCAAGTAAGATGCGGCTAGCCAAGTGGCAATATATGTGTTGGAAGGCACGATTACTTCGTCTCCCTCCATAATACCCAGCGCTTTTAGCGCCAAGTGCAGTGCATCCAGACCGTTTGCAACTCCTACGCAATGATCTGTTTGGGAGTAAGAAGCGTACTCCTGCTCAAAAGATTTTACTGATTCGCCTAATACGTACCACTGCGAATCAAAAACCTTTGTTATTGACTCTAAGACCTGCGTACGAATCGCTGCGTTCTGAGGAGCAAAAGAAAGAAAAGGAACTTTCATGGGTAGGCGGTAGACTTAATTAACAGATTCTATTCTGGGTTGCAACGATTTATTAAAACGCTGTCTACACCATGATAAGCAGCAAAAGCCCGAGCATCTGCTTCGTTATACTCAATAGTGTACAGCGTTTGGGGAATCATATATGCTTCGTTCGACAGAAATAAAGGAGACACTTCACCAGCCTTCTTCTGCTTGGCGGCTAATTGCATATTAGCATCTCTCTGTAATGCTCTTCGTTGAAAATCAGGCGCTTTAAGCAAGTCAAGATACGCTATGTTTGTATTACTATTACTACTTAATAGTACAATAAAGCCAAATAACACTTGACAAACTAAGATCATATATTTGTGCATTACTAATCTTTCAACATTATATTTATTATTTATATATTTATATAGTATATAAAAACAAATAATAAATCCGATTAGAAAGAATAGATAAATTGATTGCCATGTATGACTCCAAACAGCTTGGTATGCAAACATAGAGGGAAAAACACTAATAGATATACCTAAGAAAAGCCAAATAAACACTATCAGGGGATTTATTTTTGCAAATAAAGAAATAGCTTCTAATTTTTTATTTGCTATTTGTATTATTAGCATAGTGCCTGTTATCAATAACAAGCTATCAATCCAACTAATGGCTGTACCACTGGCAAAAAACAGACTTTTTAAACCAGAGGTAAAGATTCTGGAGAAAGACAAAACAACACCTTCGTTTATAGAAGCTGCTCGCATCATATTACCAGGAGAAAGTATTGAAACTAAAGCACCGCATACGCTAATCATAAAAAGTATAACTGACTCAGAAAAATTACTTTTATAGAAGTATGCATATATTATATTAGATAATACAATCCATAACATAAATATCATAATAGAATCATATGAACCAATAGCTGCAAAAGCACATACACAAGATAACACAAACGGGGTTTTTTTATTATATTTTTTATAGGAAATAAAAAATATAATAAAACCAATAAACAGGATATTGCCTGCCGTGTATGCAGTATATCCACCCGACCAGTACAAGACAGATCCTACATCAGTTAAACCATTTATAAACAACACCATTAATAATAAACTCAACACAATCCTATCTTTTTTATCAGCAAAATATATACATAAAAAATAAAAGCATATATAAAATAAAATAAGTATGCTTAATGTTAAAAACTTTTCTATAAATAATCCATTCTCATATATTAAAGGGCTAAAAATAGATTTTAATAATAATTCTGTATATCTACCAGTCCAACTCAAGTAGTTTGATTTAATGAATTCAATCTTATTTGAACCAAGGAGGGCATTGGCTGTCAAATAAGCATCATGGATACTTGGATGAGTATAAAAACATAGTATCACGAATGGAATAACACTAAATATTAAAATTATTTTCCATAAATATTTATGAATATCTTCACTTTTTTTAGAAAAAATCATTATATGTTTTTTTTAGAATGAACAGGATAATATACAATGAGTAGATCCCAATTTAAATCCCAGCTTTTCGCACGTGCGGAACACAGCCCGGTTGGTGGCTTGTGTCGTCATAAAAACATAATCAGCCTGCATGGTACGCGCCCGTTGTAGCGTGGCCGCTACCAGCTTCAGATGCCAGCCTCTGTTTGCTGGTCCTACTGCTGTCAAAACAATACGGGAGGCTTGGAAACCCAGCTCCGCCGCCTGTGCGGGCGTATCGTTGATGGCCAGAAATGAGTCTACCGGCACCCCTAGCTCGTCGGGCACCAGTACCGCGTCGCAATATCCTTCCACAGCGGCAGCGGCGTAACGATGCAGAAAAACATCGGCTGTACCTTCACCAAACCACTCATCCGCGTGAAACCGGTCATATGGATTACGCGCCGTTGCGGATATGCTTCCCACGTGATCCGCTTCCGTGGGTTTTGCCTCCCGCACGGGATATGAAGTGTAGTGAAACCCAGCCACCGCATCGTGGTAGAAATTTAGCCGGGTTTCCACGGTTCGCCAACCAGCCGAGCCCAAGGCCTGGAGCAGGATAGTATCTTCTATGGGAAGCTCCGCAAAAAAGTAGGCTTTCTCAGTTTGCTCCCTAGCGTGCAGTAAGAATTTCTTAGTCGCTGCTGCTACCGCCTGCACCGTCAGGCTTGCCTTGAATAATACCGTAAACAGCTTATACACGGGCGCACCAAAGAAATCGGCATCCCAGGCCAAGAAGGAATACAGAAACTGCACCCCATCTATGGTAAAAATTCTTTGCTGAGGATTTTCTCCGAAACGACTTGCCAGCCCCGTACCAAACGCTTTTTGCTGGGCATTGGCCGAAACGTCGCGTAAAAAGGTATACGGAGAGTAGAAGAACAGCTTATCAGCGCGCGCAGCTATCAAAGCTGAATCTATACCCCCCATATCTGCCGAAAATCGTCGTATTTTCTGATATAATCTGCCTCATCATACAAGGACGAAGCAAATACCAGCTGCACAGCGGTATGCGAGTACTGCATAGTGTGCCAAGCATTTGGCGGAATATACAAACCTACGTTAGGGGTTTCTAACCGGAATAGCTCCGTTGCGCCATCGGCCATTTCAGTTGTCACGATAATGCGGCCGGCTACGGCAATCAGCACCTGCTCCGTTTGATGATGCGCGTGACGGCCTCGCACGACACTTTCGGGCGTGAAGTACGTCCAAAAATTGCGTTTTACTTCAAAAGGAATCAAATCACTTTGCTCGCTTACAGAAATATAACCCTCTGTTGAATTACCTAGCTTCGGAAATTCAATCAGTCTGGGCTTGCCCCAAGGATGCATCGTGCTCATAGGAATAGAGTAGGGAGAAGGTACGAGTATAACTGTCTTGAGTAACAAAGCTAAGCTAAAAGCTCCTTTCCCTGTCAGAAAAAGAAGTTTTGCCTGGAGTGAGTCTCAAGATGGGTAGGCCTTCCACTACGCGCCGACTATTGAATGCTAACCATTTTGTACCAGAGATTTAACGTAAAACAAAGTTTTTGGAGGAGTTTATTGGAGGTCTGCTATTCAGGCAAATACTGAAACAAACAGTCTGTCAGGCAGCCTATTGTAGCAAGATGCAAGCAGAAAAAGGGTTAAAGTTGCTTTTCTCATCCCAAAACCGAATACTATTACTAAAGCTACCCGAATAGATGGCTTTGAAACGTGGTTCGCCATCTGGCGTGCGTTGGTCGAAGCGGATCTACATCTTCGCCCAGCGCACGCCAGATGGCGCACGGCACCTTATATATGATAGGCGCTAAGCCAGCGGAGCCGATTGAAACGCCTCCTGGTACACTGCTTTCACGCCTTCTGGCAGCGAAATGCTGTACTTCCAACCGGCCTCGGCCAGCTTGGATACGTCAAGCAGCTTGCGTGGGGTACCATCGGGCTTGTCGGTGTTGAAGCGGATGTGGCCTTTGTAGCCTACCGTGTCGCGCACCAACTCCACCAGCTCGCGGATAGTCAGGTCTTCGCCGGTTCCTACGTTCACGGGCTCTTTGCCGTTATAGTACAGCATTAGGTGCACGCAAGCATCAGCCAAGTCATCTACGTGCAGGAACTCGCGGCGTGGCGTGCCCGTGCCCCATACTTCTACTTCGGGGGCATTACTTTCCTTCGCCTCATGGAACTTGCGCAGCAAAGCCGGTAGCACGTGTGAGTTTTGCAGGTCGTAGTTGTCGCCGGGGCCGTAGAGGTTAGTCGGCATGGCCGAGATATAGTTGCTGCCGTGCTGGTCGCGGAAAGCTTCGCAGAGCTTCAGACCGGCAATCTTAGCCAGCGCATAAGGCTCGTTGGTGGCTTCCAGCGGGCCTGTCAGCAGGTACTCTTCCTTGATGGGCTGGGGTGCCAGCTTAGGGTAGATGCACGAGGAGCCCAGGAACAGCAGCTTCTGCACGTTTTGGTCGAAGCTGGCCTGAATGACGTTGTTCTGAATCTGGAGGTTGTCCAGCAAGAAATCGGCGCGGTAGGTGTTGTTGGCCATAATGCCGCCTACCTTGGCAGCTGCCAGGAACACGTATTCCGGCTTTTCTTCGGCGAAGAAGGAGTCTACAGCTTGCTTGTTGCGCAGGTCCAGTTCTTTGGACGTACGGGTAACAATGTTCTGGTAACCTGCCTGCTGCAACCGCCGCACCAGTGCGCCGCCTACCATGCCCCGGTGACCGGCTACGTATATTTTCGCATTCTTTTCCATCGGAAAAAATTTCAAGGTGAAAGCTAAAAACTAGCTCCCATCCTTTTTAAGAAGGGGTTGGGAGTGGTTCAGCTAGAATTAAGAATTTTAAATTAAAGCTAGTTGTCGTTCAACGACTATTGCCATTCCCAACCCCTCCTAAAAAAGAGGGGAGCTAGTTTTTTAGCTTCTAACAATGAACTACTCGGCGTAGTTTTTCAGGATGGTGTGGCCGCCCTCACGCAGGTACTCATCGCGGCGCGACTCGTCCAGATCTGACTGCATCATTTCCTTCACCAGACCTTGCAGATCGTACTTGGGCTCCCAGCCAAGCTTGGTTTTAGCTTTGGTCGGGTCGCCGATGAGCAGTTCCACTTCCGTAGGGCGGAAATAACGCTCGTCTACCTTCGTCACGATGGTACCAATCTCAATCTGATAGTTGGGGTTGTTGCAGGCTACTACGCGGGCTACCTCCTTGTCTTCCTCACCTTCAAAGGCTAGCTCTACGCCTACCTCGGCAAATGCCATACGCACAAAGTCGCGCACGGTGGTGGTCACGCCGGTTGCAATCACGAAATCTTCGGCTGTGTCCTGCTGTAGCATGCGCCACATAGCTTCCACGTAGTCTTTGGCGTGGCCCCAGTCGCGCTTGGCGCTCAGGTTACCCAGATACAGGCAGTCCTGCAAGCCTAGGGCAATGCGCGACACGGCGCGGGTAATCTTGCGGGTCACGAAAGTTTCGCCGCGCAGGGGGCTTTCGTGGTTAAACAGGATACCATTGCAGGCATACATACCGTAGGCTTCGCGGTAATTCACCGTAATCCAGTAGCCGTACATCTTGGCCACGGCGTAGGGCGAGCGGGGGTAGAACGGCGTGGTTTCGCGCTGGGGCACCTCCTGCACTAGGCCATACAACTCAGAAGTAGAAGCCTGATAGATACGGGTTTTCTTGGTCATACCCAGAATACGAACTGCTTCCAGCAGACGCAGCGTACCGATGCCATCCACGTCGGCTGTGTACTCGGGCGTGTCAAACGACACCTTCACGTGCGACATGGCACCGAGGTTGTAAATTTCGTCGGGCTGTACTTCCTGAATAATGCGAATCAGGTTAGTGGAGTCCGTCAGGTCGCCGTAGTGCAGGGTGAAACGTACGTCTTTTTCGTGCGGATCCTGGTAGAGGTGATCGATACGACTGGTATTGAACAGAGAAGCCCGGCGCTTCACGCCGTGTACTTTGTAGCCTTTGCTCAACAGCAGTTCAGCCAGGTAGGTACCATCCTGCCCTGTAATACCAGTGATGAGTGCGCATTTTGCCATGTGTTGTGTGTTTGAAATGATGATAGAGTAATCGAAGTGAGAAATGCTGCTGAAGTAAGAAAGAGGTGGGATTGGCAAATGACCGCTCAGAAAGATAAAATTAGCATTTTTACTAATACATTATTGTACTGAAACGCGAAGCTAGATGGCTTTCTCAGAGTGAAAGGTCCGAATAGTATGCGCTATTCTACGGATTTGTGCTTCTACCATCCCTGGCCATATAGGCAGACTTAAACTTGTAGAAGCAAGCTCTTCCGCAATTGGCAGGGGCTGTTGCAACGCAATTCCCTGGTAGGCAAGTTGCCGGTGCGGTGGCACAGGATAATGAATCATAGTAGAAATGCCCTGGCTGGCTAAATACTGCTGTAGCTGGTCGCGATAGGGAGTGTGAACAACGTACAGGTGGTATACATGCGTGGCTTCTGGATGAACCACCGGGAGCCGCAACGTGGGAATATTCGCTAGATAGTAAGTATACCAGATTGCTAGTTGTTGTCTTTGCGTGGTCCAGATAGGTAGAAAAGGGAGTTTAACCCGCAATACAGCCGCTTGTAGCTCGTCTAATCGCGAATTATGGCCCAGTACGTCGTTATAATATTTTTGTTGTGAGCCATAGTTGCGCAGTAGCCGAATTTTGTGCGCCAGCGCTGTATTGTTGGTCGTTATGGCCCCAGCATCACCTAACGCACCTAAATTTTTGCCGGGGTAGAAGCTGGTTCCATTTATGTCGCCGAAGCTGCCGGTTGGCAGCCCTGCAAAAGTGGCCCCTTGTGCCTGGGCGTTATCTTCTACTACAGCCAGCCCGTAGTGCCGGGCAATGCGCATAATTTCCGACATCCAACAAGCCTGCCCATATAAATGTACTGGCAGAATGGCGCGGGTGCGCGGAGTAATAGCCGCCGGTAGCAACTCAGGATTCAGGTTGCTGGTAGTAGAGTCTGGCTCAACGGGCACGGGGGTGGCACCCGTTTTTGTGACGGCTAGCCAAGTAGCTATATAGGTGTTGCTGGGTACAATAACCTCATCCCCCGGACCAATATTTAGCGCCAGCAACGCGAAATAGAGCGCATCCAGACCATTACCAACGCCCACGCACACTGTTGTTTTGTTGAACGCAGCATATTCTTGTTCAAATGCCGCCACTTCCTCACCCAACACCAGTTGGCCTGAGTCGTAGACGCGCGCCACGGATGCCAAAATAGCCTCGCGTAGCGGCACGTGCTGCGCCTCAAATGACAGAAATGGAATAGCCTGCATAGGATAAACAAGAAAGCTACTGAGGCTCAGGTTTGAATTTATTTTGATACCGTAGCCAAATTCCAGATAGCTAAAAAAGTAGCCACGCTTTATGTTACGTTACATCGTTCCCTACCCCCATACTTGCTGAAACTGCTCATAGTCGCGGATGTAATCTGCCTCGTCGTATAGAGTAGAAGCCACTACAACCTGTAGCGTCGAAGGAGCATATTGCATGGTAGGCCAGACGTTGGGTGGCAGATACAGACCCACAGCGGGATCTGCCAGTTGGAATGTGCTGATACGGCGGTCGGCATAATCTACCGTTACGATTATGCGCCCTGCGTCCGCCACCAGCACCTGCTGGGTCTGGTAGTGCGCGTGCCAGCCGCGGAGGATACTACTAAGCGTATCGTACGCCTAGAAACTACGCCGTACCACAAATGGCTCTGTTCCCTCCTCCCCTACCGCAATACAGCCTTCGCCCGGCTCACCCAACTTCGGAAAGTTCAATAGATAGGGCGCCGTCTAGGTAGGGATGATTGTCATAGGCAGTTCATTGTTTTTGAATTAGGCCTTACGCCCTCACTCGGCACAGCCGAGCGAGGGCGTAAGGCCTTAAATGTAAGCAGCGGTTCCAGAAACATACCCAAAGCGGCTATTGATTACTGGCTCTCAAAAGCTGATTCTGGGGAGTTCCTTTCGGAGCGGCAGCCAAACGCCCCATAAGTCGGAACCTATGGGGCGTACTTTCTGAAGGCTTTCTGGTAGTCAGGTAGGCTCAGCTACTTTTTGCAGTATAGCTGAAAGACTCCTAGCAGTTGACGCTACTTTAAAAGTTGCGCGGCGTATTATCAATCTTACCGGCCATTACCTCGCTCACGTGCTCCTTAAAATATTCCAGCGTACGACGCAGGCCTTCTGAGCGGTCTACCTTCGGCTCCCAACCCAGTATTTCCTGGGCTTTGGTGATGTCTGGGCGGCGCTTCATAGGGTCGTTTTCGGGCAGCGGACGATAGTCAGGCTTGAACTCAACCCCGGTGAGACGAGCTATTTCCTCGCCAAACTCCTTGATGGTGATTTCCGAAGGGTTGCCAACGTTCACGGGTAACGCGTAGTCCGATAGCAGCAAGCGGTAAATTCCTTCAATGAGGTCGTCAACGTAGCAGAACGAGCGGGTTTGCGAGCCGTCGCCGAACACTGTTAGGCTCTCGCCGCGCAGAGCCTGCGACAAGAAAGCTGGCAATACGCGGCCGTCGTTGAGGCGCATACGGGGACCATAAGTATTGAAAATACGCACAATACGGGTTTCCAGACCGTGATGGTTGTGGTAAGCCATCGTAATGGCCTCTTGGAAACGCTTGGCCTCATCGTAGCATCCACGCGGGCCTACAGGGTTTACGTTACCAAAATACTCCTCTACCTGCGGGTGAATCTCCGGGTCACCGTATACTTCGGAAGTACTGGCAATTAGCATGCGTGCACCTTTCACGCGGGCCAGGCCAAGCAGATTATGCGTGCCTAAAGATCCTACCTTCAGCGTCTGAATCGGGATTTTGAGGTAGTCGATGGGCGATGCGGGCGAAGCAAAGTGCAGGATATAATCCAGCTTGCCCGGCACGAACACGAACTTCGACACATCGTGGTGGTGAAATTCGAAGTCCTCTTTACCGAATAAGTGCTCGATATTTTTGAGGTCGCCGGTCACCAAGTTATCCATGGCGATGACGTGGTAACCCTCCGCTAGGAACCGGTCGCAGAGGTGAGAGCCCAGGAAGCCAGCCCCGCCGGTAATAAGTACGCGTTTTTTGTCGGACATATAGTTAATTATTGGTTTTTGGTTTCTGGTCTTTGGTTTCTGGTTTTCCAACAAGGCCAGAAATGAGTCTGATCCAGCGCTAAAAACCAGAAACCAAAAACTAAAAACTATGCGGGCTCTTTATGGGCCGTTTTGATACCAATGCAGTGGTAAGCAAAGCCTAACTCACGCATCTCGGCCGGATCGTAGATATTGCGACCATCAAAGATAACTTTGTCCTTCAACAACTTGCCTACTACCTCGAAACTAGGTGAGCGAAACTCAGGCCACTCTGTTACCACTAGCAATGCGTCGGCGTCTACCAAGGCCTCAAAAGGGTCCTTAGCATAGGTGATACGGTCGCCGAGCGAGTGCTTGGCTTCTTCTATTGCCACTGGATCGTAAGCCGAAACAGTACTGCCCTCAGCCAATAGCTTCTCGATAATTACCAGAGAAGGCGCCTCGCGCATATCGTCGGTTTTGGGCTTAAACGACAGCCCCCACACGGCTAGTTTTTTACCGCTCAACTCACCACCGAAGTGCTTACTTACCTTATCAAACAGCACTTCTTTCTGCGCGTCGTTCACGCTTTCTACGGCCTTCAATACCTGCATTTCATAGCCGTTCTCAGAAGCCGTTTTGATCAGCGCCTTCACGTCTTTGGGAAAGCAAGAGCCGCCGTAGCCGATACCAGGGTAGATAAAGCGGTGGCCGATACGGACATCGGAACCGATGCCCTTGCGCACCATGTTCACGTCAGCACCCATGATTTCGCACAGGTTAGCGATGTCGTTCATAAACGAAATCTTGGTGGCCAGCATGGAGTTAGCTGCATATTTCGTCATCTCTGCCGACGGAATATCCATGAAGATGATGGGGTGGCCGTTGAGTAGGAATGGCTTGTACAAACGGCTCATTACCTCCTCTGCCCGTTCCGACGAAATGCCTACCACGATGCGATCGGGCTTTAGGAAGTCATCAATGGCAGCGCCCTCTTTCAGGAACTCCGGGTTGGAAGCTACGTCAAATTCTATGCTGGCGCCGCGCTTGGTTAGTGCGTTTTCCAGTTCTTTATGCACTTTAGCAGCCGTACCTACAGGCACCGTGCTCTTGGTTACGATTACGCAGTAGTCATCTATGCTCTCGCCGATGCCACGCGCTACGGCCAGCACATACTTCAGATCGGCGGACCCATCCTCGCCGGGAGGGGTACCCACGGCAATAAAAGCTACGTCGCAGCCCTTAATCGCCTCTGCCAGATTGGTGGAAAAATGCAGCCGGCCAGCCGACACATTACGGCTTACCATCTCTTCCAGCCCCGGCTCGTAGATGGGCAGGATCCCTTGGTGCAGGTTGTCAATTTTCTTCTGGTCAATGTCGATGCAGGTTACATCAATGCCCACTTCGGCAAAACATGTACCCGTTACGAGGCCCACATAGCCTGTACCTACTACTGCAATTTTCATAATAAATGTGAAAAAGTCTGGTATAACTCCGGTGCAAAGGTGAAACAAAAAAGGTAGATTTCCTGGATTAACTCAATAACCCATACCTAATAATGCAATAAATTGCCCAGACACCATCGCGCCAGCCAATCTTTTTGCCTTCGGCGTAGGTGCGGCCATAATAGCTGATGCCTACCTCGTAGATCCGCACGTGTGGCACACGAGCTACCTTGAGCGTTACTTCAGGCTCAAAGCCGAAGCGTTTTTCCGTCAGTGTCAGGCCCTGTACGATGTCGCGCCGAAAGAGTTTGTAGCACGTTTCCATATCCGTCAGGTTGAGGTTGGCGAAAAGATTGGTCAGAGTCGTGAGCCAGCGGTTGCCGATACTGTGCCAGAAAAATAGCACACGGTGGGGCTTGCCACCCATGAAGCGCGAGCCATATACCACATCAGCAACGCCTCGCAACACTGGCTGTAGCAGGATGTTGTATTCCGATGGGTCATACTCTAAGTCAGCGTCTTGCACAATCACATAATCACCTGTAGCGGCACGAATGCCCGTGTGCAACGCTGCTCCTTTACCTTGGTTTACAAGGTGTCGGTGATAGTACACGGGTAGAGCGGGGTGAGCAGCCTGGTACTGTTGCACCACCTGCTCGGTATCATCCGTAGAGCAGTCGTCAACTACGACAATCTCTTTCGCCAGATTACCTAACAGCTTTACCGCAGCAATTTGCTTTAATACTAAGCCCAGAGTGACACCCTCATTATATGCCGGAATCACGATAGAAAGCAGGCGAGCAGGTACGTCAGAATTCATGCGCGGTGACGAGGCAATAGCTGATAAATAGGCGCGTACATTAACTCTGCATCCATTTCTTCCACCACCACTGAAACACGATAAGCGCCCAGATGCGGGCGTGCACGTCGCCGGGACTACGAGAAAACAGCTGCGTTTTCAGGGCCTGAACAGCCTGCACATCAAAAATTCCTTGAGCCTCGACAAACGCATCAGAGAGCAAATCGTCTTCGATCAGTGGCCGCAACTCGCCACGGAACCACTTCAGCAACGGCACTTCAAAGCCATGTTTGGGGCGCTTGTACAGCTCCTCGGGCAGCATGGGTCGGAAAGCATCCTGCACAATTTTCTTCTTCAGATTCGCGTCAATCTTGCTTGACACGGGTAGGGAGAAGGCAAAGTTGACCACGTTGTGGTCCAGAAACGGCGGGCGCACTTCCAACGAGCAAGCCATGCTCATGAGGTCTACCTTAGCCAGCATATCGTAGGGTAACACCAACTGCACATCGGTGAGCAGCACCTCGTTCAGGTCGCCGTCGGCATGCAGGTGTTGTAAGATATCCTTGCGGCGCTTGTCGGCTACTTTCTTGCTGACTTTCTGGCGGGCGTCGGGGCTAAGCAGGTTACGTGCATCCGAAGCCGAGGCAAAAGTAGCCCAGTCCCAGTATCGGTCCTTAGGGCCGCTGAGCATCCCGCGCGAGAAGCGCTGAAATTGCCGCACGCGGTTACCAAAGAATGAGTTGCGCGACTTGGGCAACACGTCCCAGAGCAGGTTCAGGCTGGTCACGGCCTCGGCCTTGAAGCCACCCTGTCGCACCTGAAACTCGCCCATGTGCTTGTTGTAGCCCGAAAACAGCTCGTCGGCACCGTCGCCGGACAGAGCCACGGTTACTTTTTCGCGGGTGCGTTTGCTGAGGATGTATACAGCCAAGGCCGAGGAATCGGCGAAGGGCTCATCTAGGTAGTTCAGAACGTCGAAAATATGGTCGTAGAGGTCCTGATTGGTGAGCGAAAAAACCGTGTGGTTCGTCTTATAGCGGTCGGCTACCAGCTGGGCGTACTTTGTTTCGTCGAAAAAGGGCTCGTCGCGGTAGCCGATGCTAAACGTGTTTAGGTGTTGGGTGTGGCGCGAGGCCAAGGCCACTACCACCGACGAATCGATGCCACCGCTGAGGAAAGCGCCCAGCGGCACATCGGCTACCAGCCGGCGGGAAGTGGCATCGTCGAGCAAATCGACCAGCTTTTTCTGCTGCTGCTCGTAGCTGAGCTTATTTTTTTGGACCTTTTTAGGGTCGTAGGGAATTTTGTACCAGCGCTTGCGCACTACCTTTTTGCCTTTGATGTAGAGGTAGTGACCAGGTAGCAATTTCTTGACACCCTTGAAAATAGTAGCCGGACCGGGGATATAATTCAGTTGCAGATAGTGGCTCAGCGAGGCGTAATCCAGCTTGCGCGGTACGCCTAAGGCCAGCAGCGACTTCATCTCGGAGCCAAACAGCAGCTTGTCCTCATCACGGTATACCAAGATGGGCTTCTCCCCCATCCGGTCGCGGGCGATGAACAGGGAGTTTTCCTCCTTATCGTATATCGCCAAGCCGAAGAAGCCGTTGAGCTTTTTCAGGAAGTTGCGGCCTTCCGTGATGTAAAGCTGGAGAATAACTTCGGTATCGGTCTGGGAATGGAACTGACAGCCTTTGGCTATTAGCTTCTGCCGCAGCTCCTTGAAGTTGAAAATCTCACCGTTGAAGATAATGGTATAACGCTCCGACGCGTCGGTCATAGGCTGGTTGCCGTCGGCCGACAAATCCAGGATAGCCAGCCGCCGAAAGCCCAAGCCTACGCAATCGTACACGTATTGGCCCCGGGAGTCGGGGCCACGACTTTCGATAGCATCAGTAGCGGCGGGTAAGGCGGCCAGCGTCGTGCGCCCCGCATCAGTAAAGGCAAATGTTCCGGTGATTCCACACATAGCAGTGGGTAAAAGTACGAAGTCTGCGGACTACCCCGTAAATAAAGTGCCAGATACCACCGCAACCAAAGCTGAGCGGCCTTAGTACACTATAGTACTTTCTCATCCTAGCCCCAATTATCATGAACCTGCAAGAGCAAATGAGCCTCCAGAAGCAATTTGAAGCTGCTATTACCCGCGTAGATGGCCTACCCGCCGAACAAGGCGCCGAATATATGACCGATTTATATGGCTTATATAAACAAGCTACCGACGGTGACCACGATACCAAACACGACGAGGTAGATGTTGATGACCACGATAATCCTAATGGCCCCGCCAGCCTTTCGCAGGCACAGTGGGATTCCTGGAGTAAATATAAAGGACTGCCAGAAGACGAGGCTAAACGCCAGTACGTAGCGCTGGTCGAGAAAATTGCTGGCCCCGTAGGTGAGGCTACCACTATTATCACCGGTAACGGCCAGCCTGCAACTGCAACTCAGGTAAACCCCGCCGGCACCGCTACCGTCGACGATCCGCAACTAGGACAGTCGGCGCCCGGTGGCCTGCAAGGCAACCTGAACGGCGGCACTCCCTATGGTGGTGAGGACGAGTTGAAGTTAAAATCATAAACTTAATAATGGTAATTTGTTAGCTAGCAATCTTTTGCGCTAACAAATTACCATTATTAAGTTTATAGCTTTACATTATTGTACGAAACAATATAAGATTAGCCCAAAGAATAATATTTTTGGGCTAACCAAGTTGTACGTCTTTAAAATATACAAGTGAATTAAAGGTCTTATTAAGTTTTTCTATACGGTCATACTGATGAATAATGTTAGGCGTATATTTATTATACTTCAACACATAATCTTGCAACTCTACCTTATTATCCAAACCAGAGTTAACAGTTAAGACAATATTTCCATTCTCGTACTTTGTAGCGAGAGGAATGAGATCATGAAATATCATGTAGTTAAAAACTCCTTGATCTATACCTAAAATATTTAAAGGAATTTTATAATCGATACATGTTTTCATAAATGCTTTTAAAAAATTCAATATTCCTTCGTGAGTACCCATTATTGTTCCAGAACAAAAAATAGGCGCCAAAGCCATTTTTTCAAGTGCATTTTTCCCAAAACCTTGTTCTATCCAAGTTCGGTTATGGGACTGATCAATCAATTTGATATCCGATACCTCACGAAACACAGCTACTACAGAATCTAATCCGTAAAAAGGATTTTGTTGAAAAACAACATCCCTGACGTCAGTGATAAGTACTTTATCATAATTAACAGAGCTCAGTAGATAATTATAATAATAAGCATATCTAGCTGTTTGCCGTTCGTATAAGTAAATAAAGGATTTGATGAAAATTGGCTTAAAATCCTTGATATTAGCCTGTAAATAACTAAGAACGGCAGCCTGAACAGGCTTTTGCATAAGAACTCTACCTAATACTCTTTTAAACAGTGTTTTTCTGAACACTGGCTCGAACAGTATATCAATATCGAGTTGCCGATTTACTTCAGGAGGTACATGCAAATTATCGTCGGCAATTAAAACCAACTTCCCTTTATACTGGCATTTAATTAGTGAAAGTACAAACGGCCTTATTTTTTCAAACGTGTAGCCGACTGCAAGACCCATGATTAAATTATTTTGCATCTTGACACAATAATTTTTAATAGTAAAACAGATTATCACTTTAATAGCATTCAGTGTCTGAGACGTTACTTAAATAACGGCTCCTTTATTACCTTAAGCTATGTGACTTTTATCCTAATCAGAATATTTTGCCGGGGTTCATAATGCCGTGCGGGTCAAATACCTGTTTGATGCCGCGCATCAGGTTGAGGTTAGCTTCCTTTAAGGCAATGCCAATGTATCCTTTCTGCACTAGGCCAATACCGTGCTCACCACTAATTGTGCCACCTAGCTTCACACACAGTTCAAATATTTCGGAGATAGGCTGGCGCAGGCCTACGTTCCACATTTCGTCATCTAAATCGCCCCGGATGATATTGACGTGCAGGTTACCATCACCGGCGTGACCATAGCATACGCTCTTAAAGCCGTAGCGTGCACCTATTTCCTTTACGCCCTGCAACAGGGTAGGCAGTTCAGCACGTGGCACAACGGTGTCTTCCTCTTTATACACCGAATTGTAGCGCACCGAATTACCAATGTTGCGCCGAATTTTCCAGAGTTCATCTTTCTGCGTAGCGTTGTCGGCCAGTAGAATTTCGCCTACGTCGTAATTCTCCAGCACGGCGTATACCTGCTCCGCTTCCTTGTATAGGTCGTCTAGGTCCTGCCCATCTAGTTCGATAAGAAGGTGGGCACTGATATCCTCAGGAAGAGAGAGCGGGATCTTCAGGTAATCGGAGGACCAAGCAATAGCTTCACGCTCCATGAACTCCATACCCGACGGGATAATACCCGCCCGGAACACCGCTGATACAGCCTCGGCAGCCTGCGCCTCCTGCCGGAAGGGCACCAGCATCAGAATGTTGTGCTTGGGGTAGGGCAATAGCCGGAATACGACTTTTGTAATAATGCCCAATGTGCCCTCCGAGCCTACCATCAGTTGCGTGAGGTTGTAGCCGGTGGAATTTTTAAGTGTGTTGGCCGCTGTCCAGATGATGTCGCCGGTAGGCAGCACCACTTGCAGATTCAGTACATAGTCGCGGGTAGTACCGTATTTTACCGCTTTAGGGCCACCACTGCTATGAGCCAGATTACCTCCCAGAAAGCAGCTACCCTTGCTGGCCGGATCAGGCGGGTAAAATAGACCCACGGCCTGCACAGCTTGCTGAAACACCTCATTTACTACCCCCGGCTCCACGGTGGCCTGCAAATTGCGCTCATCTATTTTAACGATTTTGTTGAGACGATCTGTACTCAGTACAACCCCGTTATGAATAGGTAGGGCGCCACCGCTCAGGCCGGTGCCGGCACCGCGCGGCGTTACCGGAATGTGGTGCTCGTGGCAAAGGCGCACAATCCGGCTGATTTCTTCAGCGTTAGCGGGACGTAACACCACGTCGGGCGCATAATGCAGGTCTTCGGTGTGGTCCCGGCCATAATCAGCATATGCATCGGCTTCGGCGTGCTGTGCCGTCAACATGTATGCTGGGCCCACTATTTGTTCGAACTCAGCAATTAGCTCGGGCGTGAGAGATTGGAATTCCATGGTAGAAAAAGAAGAAATGACCTATTCGTCTATCTTTGTGCCGATGCAGGCATCCATCACGAAGGTACGGTATTCGGGGCAGGCACGCCGAATTTTCACAGTTTTCCTGGTTGGAATAGCGCTGTGGCTAACGGCCTGCAACGGAACTCGCAAAGTAAACTACCGCAACGGCCGTTACTACTCGGCCCGTGATATGGCACGCATGAAGGCCGCAGACCGGCGCCGCGGTACCAGCCGCAGCCGTCCGGTGGCTCGCACCAAAACCCGTGCTTCCTTACCCTCCGGGCGCACCAAAATAGTGGTAAAGCGCAGTTCCCTTCCCGCCAACGTACCCCGCGAAATGGCCACCGTTATTGCTACTGCCCGCTCCTACCAAGGCACTCCTTACAAATTCGGCGGCACCTCGCGCCTGGGTATGGACTGTTCGGGGCTGCTCTATAATTCCTTTGCAGCTATTGATGTAGCCATTCCGCGCTCCTCCAACGAGCAGGCCGCTTGGGGCGACCCCGTGAAACCACAAAACCTGCAAGCAGGCGACCTACTATTTTTTGGGCCTAATCCCGGCAGTAGCACTATCACGCACGTGGGTATGGTGACGGAAGCTACTACCGAAGGTGTGCAGTTTATCCACGCCTCCAGCTCCTTAGGCGTCACTGAAAACAGCCTGGAGACAGATTATTACCTCAGCCGTTTCGTCAAAGCCGTGCGGCCTAGGCTGTAAACACTTGAGGCTTAACTTTGTGAATACAGAGTGTTTGGGTTGTGTCTTTTTGAATACTTAATAATTTCTTAACACTCCGCCTAGCTAGCGAAGCATTACTTTTGCAGCGTTTTTCCACTGCTCACCAAGCCTTTTTTCACTTTTCCCCTCTCTTTATGAGACAAATACTTTTACGCAATCTGCTTGTGCTACTGCTGACGATTCTGTCAGTACAGCGTGGCTGGACGCAGGGAACCACTACTTCTTCTATGACCGGTGTGATTACCGACCAGACAGGAGCAGGACTACCCGGTGCTACAGTTATTGCAGTGCACACTCCTACAAACACGCAGTATGTAGCTCCAACGAACTCCGACGGACGTTACAACATCCAGAACATGCGTGTAGGCGGTCCTTATACCGTACGCATAACTTTTGTAGGTTACCAGGATGTTGTCCGCGAAAATATTTTCCTGACTCTGGGCCAAGACCAGCGTCTTGATATCAATCTGAATGAAGCTACTACGGAACTGAGCGGTGTTACCGTAACAGGTGCTGATCCTCGTTCACTGATGAATACGGAGCGTACTGGTCCCGTTACTAGTATTACTACGGAAGCTATTGAGCGCCTACCTACCATCAACCGTAGCCTCAATGACTTTCTGCGTCTCACGCCCACGGCTTCGCCTACTTCTACGGGTGCTATCGGGGGCGGTAACTACCGTCAGAACAACATCACTGTTGACGGATCCGACTTCAACAATAACTTCGGTATCGGCTCTAACCTGCCGGCCGGTGGTTCGCCCATCTCCCTCGATGCCATTGAGGCCGTGACGGTGAATATCGCGCCGTTCGACGTGCGTCAGTCGGGCTTTGTGGGTAGTGCCGTGAATGCAGTAACCCGCTCGGGTTCCAACAACTTTTCTGGCTCGGTATATAGCTACTATCGCAACCAGAACTACGTCGGCAATGAGGTAGGCCCTGACAAGTTTACGAAGCAGCAAACCAACATCAAGCAGTACGGTTTCCGTCTAGGTGGTCCCATCATCAAAGACAAGCTGTTTTTCTTCGTGAATGCGGAGCGCAGCAACGAAACCAATCCGGGCCAGCAGAACGTGGCAGCCACTGATGCTATGCCTTATGGCGGTAGCAACAGCGCCGCTAACGTGGTGCGCCCCACGGCTACTCAACTCGACCAGTACAGCGCTTTCCTGCGTGATACCTACGGCTACGAAACCGGTCCTTACCAAGGCTACAAATTCGAAAGCGAAAACACGCGTATCTTGGGTCGCCTTGATTATAACATCAACAGCCGCCACCATATTTCGGTGCGTTACAACCAAGTGGAAAGCAAGACCCCGAGCTTTGTGAGCACCTCACGTAGCATTGGTAGCTTATCCGCCTTCCCAAACTTGCGCACCAGCAATTTTGCGCTACCCTTCTCCAACTCCAACTACTTCTCGGAAGCCAATTTTTACTCATTGGCTGCCGAATGGAATGGTACCTTTGGTCGATTCTATAACACACTGCGCGGTACGTACACCCACCAGAATGACCCACGCAGCTCGAATAGCGCCATCTTCCCATTTGTCGACATTCTTGATGGCACACAGCGCTATGATGCCAATAACCTCCAAACTTCATACGGCAACCCAGTTACGTCGTTTGGCTATGAGCCATTCACGTTTGGTAACCTGCGCGATGTGAAGACCTATTCGGCCGTAGATTTTGTGTCGGCTACGTTTGGCCGCCACACGGCTACAGCAGGGGGACAATTTGACCTGCAAACTACCAAAAACGGCTTCCAGCGCGCCGCTACCAGCTATTACGCCTTTAACAGCTGGGAAGACTTTGCAAGTGGTGCCAATCCTGTTGACTTTGCCTTGACCTACTCACTACTACCTGGTTATGAGCAGGCTTTCCCACGCTACCGTACTGCCCAAGGCTCGCTGTTTTTGCAGGACGAATATGCTGTGACGGACCGCTTGCGTTTAACGGTTGGCCTACGAGCTGAGTTGAACGCTTACCTGAACGTAGATGAAGTGAAGACGCATCCGCTAATAGCAGCGCTGGACTTCATTGATGGCAAAAAAATCGATACCGGAGTGCTGCCTAAGAATCGGGTGTTGCTCTCGCCACGGATTGGCTTCAACTGGGATGCTAAAGGTGACCGGACACTGCAAGTACGTGGTGGTACGGGTATCTTCGCTGGCCGCGTACCCACAGTGTGGGTAGTAGCTCAATCGGGTGATGCGGGCTTGCTGCAAGTGACGCAAAGCTGGACCACGCTCAACGGCGGTACGCTGCCTAATTACATTGATGGCTTTAAAGCTGATCCTGCGGCTTACCGCCCTACGACGCAGCCAACCCCAGGTACGGTAATCCCGAGCGCTATTAGCGCCACTGATCCTAATTTCAGGAATCCGCAGGCTTGGAAAAGCTCGCTGGCTGTTGATGCCCAACTGCCTGGCGGCATCGTTGGTACGCTGGAAGGGGTATATACATACGACATCCGTACGGCTCTGGGAAACAATTATAACCTAGTAGCCCCGCAGAAGCTCAACGTTGCCGGGTATCCCGATGACCGCGACATCTACCCAGCTAGCAACACCCAGAAGTTCATCAACCCGCTGAACACTACGGGTCAAGCCAGCCCAACAGGCAACTCGTCGTTCAACGCCATTGTACTGACCAACGCCAAAGGCGGCTACTACTGGTCGGGTACTGCTAAACTGGAAAAGCAGTTCAATAACGGCATTCAGGCTTCTTTAGCTTACGTACGTAGCGGGCAGCGCCTGCGCTACGACGGCAATGGCGACCAGCTCATTAACACGTGGTCGGGAACGCCTACCGTCAACAATGCCAATAGCCCGGAGCTAAGCTATTCCAGCTTTGTAGTACCGAGCCGTTTAGTAGCTTCGCTTTCCTACAGAAAAGAGTACCTTAATCACTTAGCTACTCAGATTTCGGCCTTCTATTCGGGCTCTATCCAAGGACGCTTTTCCTATATTTATGGTGGTGACCTTAACCGCGACGGCCAGAGCGGCAACGACCTGATTTATGTACCGAATGATGCCTCGGAAATCACCTTCACTGATTTCACATATGGCGGCACTTTATACACGGCCGCGCAGCAGAGCCAGATTTTCTTCCGCTACATCGAGCAGGACGATTACCTACGCACACGCCGCGGCCAATATGCCGAGCGCAACGGGGCTAAGTTGCCTTGGCGTAATCAAATCGACGTACGCTTTGCCCAAGACATCTTTGTAACGGCTGTCAAGCGCAACACGCTCCAATTCACTTTTGATGTGTTCAACGTCGGTAACCTACTCAACAAGGATTGGGGGGTGTACCAGTTGGTAAATAACACTTCTATCTTAGTGCCAACTAACGCCAACCTCCTAACAGTAGGAGGTGTCACCAAACCTACCTTCCGCTTGGCTACCGACCGTAATCAGCCGATTTCGTCGACGTTCCGCAACAACGTTTCTACCTCTTCGACTTACTACATGCAGGCTGGCCTGCGCTACATCTTCAACTAAACCAGAAGATTAGATTTATGAAACAGGGCTGGCGATATTGCCAGCCCTGTTTTTTTACAAACTATTTGCCATTTGTTCTTGCAGATACCAAAATCTACCCTACTTTTGCATCACCAAAACGCAAATGGCGGTTTGGATACCACAAACGGGGGATTAGCTCAGCTGGCTAGAGCGCTTGCATGGCATGCAAGAGGTCATCGGTTCGACTCCGATATTCTCCACTCCCGTTGCAAAAAGGCTGACTCACAGAGTCAGCCTTTTTGTTTTACAGGGCTCCACAACACAAAGGCCCTACCTGCAAGCGCAGGTAGGGCCTTTGTGTTGTGCTACGCGTTGCTATGCTATTTACACAAACAAGCCATCTACCGACAGGTACCGTTCGCCGGTGTCGTAGCAGAACGTAAGTACCCGGCTGCCCTGAGGCATCTCGTCAAGCTTTTTGGCTACGGCGGCCAAAGAGGCGCCAGACGAAATACCGCCTAGCACGCCCTCTTCGCGGGCCGAGCGGCGCGTCATTTCAAATGATTCCTGCTGGCTGACCTGAATAGTACCGTCTAGCACGCTGGTATGCAGGTTTTCGGGGATAAAGCCGGCACCGATACCCTGGATAGGGTGTGGCCCTGGGGCGCCGCCACTGATAACGGGCGAAGCTTCGGGCTCTACGGCAAACACCTGCATGTTCGGAAATTTTTTCTTCAGCACTTCGGAGACGCCGGTAATGTGGCCGCCAGTGCCTACCCCCGTAATATAATAATCGAAGCCTTCGGGCGCCTCTTCCAAAAGCTCCTGAGCGGTGGTGTCGATATGGATCTGGATGTTGGCGGGGTTATCAAACTGCATGGGCATCCACGCCTTCGGGTTTTCGGCTACCATCTCCCTAGCTTTTTCGATAGCGCCCTTCATGCCTTTTTCGCGGGGCGTCAGTTCTAGCTGCGCACCGTAGGCCGACATCAACCGGCGGCGCTCGATGGACATCGACTCGGGCATCACCAAGGTAATCTGGTAGCCTTTCACGGCTGCTACCATCGCCAGCCCTACCCCCGTGTTGCCCGAGGTAGGCTCAATTATAACACTGTCTGGAGTAAGAATGCCGTCTTTTTCGGCTTGCTCAATCATCGACAGCGCAATGCGGTCTTTGATGCTGCCACCGGGGTTGGTACGCTCCGTTTTCACCCATACTTCTACGTCGGGACGGTGCGCAAAAAGGCGGTTGACACGCACCAGTGGCGTACGACCAATGGTATCTAAGATGGAATTGGCTTTCATGGGGTAGGGAATTAGTGGATGGTAGAGTGTTAATGGTTGATTGCTGGATGGTTACATGTTTTTTGCTGAATAGCAATAAGCCATATAACCGTTCAAACAATTAGCCATTCAAATAGAAAACGAAATGTCGGCCGTTGGGTCTTCGGTGCGGGTTACGTGAATCTGGGCCTGATGGTAGACGCGCGAATGCGACGGCACACTTTCCGTGAGCCACACATTGCCGCCAATGATGCTATGGCGTCCAATCACAGTACTACCCCCTAAAATAGTAGCCCCGGCGTAAATCACCACATTGTCTTCGATGGTAGGGTGGCGCTTGGTGTGCGCCAGGTACTTGGCCACGCTGAGCGCCCCCAGTGTAACGCCCTGAAATATCTTTACGTGCGCCCCAATGACGGTAGTTTCGCCAATGACGATGCCCGTGCCGTGGTCGATGCAGAACGAAGGCCCAATCTGCGCGCCAGGATGAATGTCGACGCCGGTACGGGTGTGAGCAAACTCGCTGAGCAGGCGTGGCACACGAGGGACTTCCAGCCGGTGCAAGGCGTGGGCCAATCGGTGCAGGGCAATGGCGTAGAAGCCAGGGTAGGTGGCAATGACCTCAAGCAGTCCCTCGGCGGCCGGGTCGGCGGCTACAATGGCGGCAGCGTCCAGCAACAGCAGCTCGCGCAACTGCGGCAACTGCGCAATGAAATCAGTGGCTACGGCAGGGGCTGATTCTGTGAGCGGCACCACACGGAGCAGTACAGTCAGGTCGGCGCGGAGCTGGCTGAGGGTAGCCGCCACGGCGTCGGTGGTGCTCAGGGGGCGGTCGGCGCGCTCCGGGAACAGGAGTTGCAACACTTGCTCGGCCCAATGGCAGAAGGCAGGACCAGGCAAAGGCACGGCAGCCTGCTGATGCGCGTGGGCTAGCGCTTGTAAAAAATCGTCGTTGGACATGCGAAGCGGATGAAATACGGCTCAGCGGCGCAGTGCTCTCCAGATAGAGAGCAAGCGTTGCCGAACGGTTTTCAACCAGCCGGTGGGCCGGAAGGTTTAGCAAGGCGCGCACAACCACGGCGCAACGCGCTTCGTTAACTAGGGTAATTCTTTCATCCACTTCACTTCTACCCTGAATACCATGGCTGACACCACCATCACCAAAGTTGATTCCAAGCACTCCCCTTCCGGTCCTGAGGGCGAAAAGTACCTGGCTTCGGGTGTACACGTTTCCATGCGCATGTGGGAAAATGAGCAGCCTGCCGAAGCCAAAGAACCCTCCACGCGCCCCTACGAAACAGTAGGCTACGTTATCAGTGGCCGGGCCGAGCTGCACCTCGAAGGTCAGAAGGTTATCCTGGAGCCTGGCAACTCCTGGGTGGTACCCAAAGGCGTCTCGCATACCTACAATATTCTGGAAGCCTTCACGGCCGTGGAAGCGACTTCACCTCCCGCGCAGGTACACGGCCGCGAGGAGAAATAGACATTATATTTTCCTATTGCTAAGCGCGCCTTTCCTTAGTGGAGAGGCGCGTTTGCTTTAGATAGATGATCTAGTCCATTCAAAGCCTTTTTTAGGGGTGTTCTACAATAGGATCTAACACCTTCCCATATAGAACATCTGCTTTTTCATTCTACTCCTTCCCTTATCCAGAAATTAACAATACTAAATATAATATATACTCTTGTTTTACAATACGATATACTACCAAGTAGAAAGATTTCAATAAAGATTTTTACTGAATATATTTTCTGGTTCATACTTCCTTATGTGCCGATATAGCTGCTCCATTTTTGCAGGTACAGTGCTGAGTCTACCCATTCAGTTTCTGCATTCTCACTATGAAGCACTTTCTACCCGTTCCTTGTTTTTTAATAGTAGCGAGTGGGCTGGGCCTGGCAGCCAAGCCTGCTTTGGCACAACAGCCTGTTTCTGATGCCTTGTATGTAAATGACGGTGCCACTACCGGCGACACCTATACTCAGGCTCCCGGTAGTGACGCTACTGGCAATGGCACCACGGCGGCACCCTTTGCAACCATTAGCAGGGCCTTGCAGGCAGCCGCGGCAGGTAGCACTATCTATGTGGATGCCGGCACGTATGCCGAGCGCATCGTGCTGAACAAAACCATAAACCTACGTGGCGCCGGCACAAAGACGACCCGCCCCGAAGGCCCAACTATTTTTACTGCTGGCCTACCCCAAGCCGGTGAGCGCAGCCGCGAGGTAGGGCTGTTGCTGACGGCCGCGGGCGGTACTCCTGCGGCACCGTTAGTCATTGCGGGCCTCACCATTCAGGCCTATGATTTGGGCATAGAAACGGACGGCAGTGCCCGTGCTAACGTAGTGCTGGAAGACGTAGAGATTCTGGATCAGCGACAGTACGGTGTTTTTTGGAACAGCTTGGGCGGGGCCGAAAACCTTACATTCCGGCGCGTACACATCGCCCGCACGGCCGTTGATCCGGCCAACGTGCGCACGAACTACAACGGCAGCACCAGCCCGGCCGGGCGCGGCCTGTTTATCGTGAACGGTACCAAGCGGCATATTCTGATTGAAGGCGGCATTTACGAACAGAACCGGCGCGCCGGAATTGATATCAACGACGGCAGCGTGAGCGACCTGATTATCCGCGATGCCATGTTTTCGCAGAATGGCGGCGGAGCTATTGCACTGCTGGGTGCGGGCGGTCAGCGCGACGCGGCCGGCAACTTCCTCACCCCAGCCGCACTAATTGAGCGTAACACCATCCGCAACAATGGCTCGAACGGCATGGAGCTAAAATCGGCGACGGGCAATGGGCAAGCTAGCGGCCCGGGCAGCTTCGTGGTACGGGAAAACACAATCAGTCGGCTGACCACCCGCCCCGATCCGCTGCCCGACGGCTTGCCGGAGGATATTCCTACCAGCTTGCTTGACGACAATGCCGCCATTGCGTTCATCGACCGCGACCGGGGCGTTATCCAAGCCGGCGGGGGCGTTACGGGCGACCTGGTAACGGGAGGCGCCTACCTCGCCAATAACACCCTGGAAGGGTACATTGCCAGCGAAACGCAAAGCAACATTAGCTCCGGCATCAACGGCTTTGGGATTGTAGTAGAGGGTAGCCACAACCAAGTCATCGGCAACCAGATAACACAGTGCCAGATTGGCCTTCAGGTGCAGGAGCGCCCAACCAACAGCACGGGGGTAGGCACGCCCTTCTTCGACATCAGCCGCAATACGCAACTCCCCACACTGGACAACCTCATTCAGGACAACCGGCTGGAGAACTGCACGCAGGCTCTGGTAGCCGTGAACTTATCTACGCCAGTAGCAGCACCGCTGAACTGGCTCGGCAGCACCCAGACCAGCCAGCTCTACGGCCCCAGCAATCAGAATGGTTTAGTGGCTACCATCAGCAAAAACGGGAACACGTTTACGCGCCAAGCCCCCACTAGCGCTGCTGGTCGGGTAAGTTACTCCCCTTTCCTGCACAGCAACACAGATGCCGCCACCGAGGTCGGTTTCCAAGGCAACCGCAACTACCTGCACGTGGATGGCGGTAGCCCCACGGCCACGCCCGGTACCAGCTTGCAACAAGGCCTGGATTTGCTGACCGAAAACGGTACGCTGAGCGCCGTTACTGGCACTTATGACGAAACGCTGACCATCACGAAAGCCTATACGCTAACCTCTACTGGCCCCACTACCCTCCGAGACCTTACGCTTGACCTACCCGGCAACGCTTTGACGCTGGGTGCTCCCCTCAACCTATCGGGCAGCCTCACGCTCACCAGCGGCCGGGTAGTAACGACTGGTACCAACCTGCTGTCGTTGCTGGCTACGGCTACGGCCACACCCGGCAACGCCACTTCTTACGTGGAGGGGCCGTTGCGGAAGGTAGGGGCGCAGGCATTCGTGTTCCCGGTGGGGAAAGAGGGCCAGTGGGCGCGCCTGGGCATTTCGGCGCCTTCCGCTGCCACTACGGGCTTCACTGCTGAATATCGTGCGCCACAGGCCACCAGCACAACTACCAACGCGGTACTCGCGGCTCCGCTGCACAACATCAGTGCGGTAGACTACTGGCACCTGGTGCAGGATGGCGATACGCCGGAAAGCGTGCACGTGCAACTGTTCTGGGAAAATGCGTTCCGTAGCGGTATCAATGCATTTACTACCGACTTGCAGGTGGCCTACCACGACGGCGCCACCTGGGCAACAGCAGGCAACGGCGAGCTACGTGGTGAGCTAGCGGCCGGCGCCGTGACATCGACCGACGCAGTAGGGCAGTTTGGCACGTTCACACTTGGCTCGCTTTCGGCCGATGTCAACCCACTGGTAACCGAGCTGGCTATGCTGAAGGCTACGCAAACTCAGCCTGGGGTAGTACAACTAGAATGGACCACCTCAGAAACGGTAGCCACGCAAGGGTTTGATATTGAGCGCTCCTACGACCAACAAACCTGGCAACAGATTGGCACCGTAGCCAGTAAGTCAGCCGCTCCGCAGCGCTCCTACACCTACCAGGACCGCCCCGATCGTACCAATGTGACGGCCCAATACCGGTTGCGGCAGGTGCTGGCCACTGGTACGCGCGTATCGGTACCGGCGGCTGTTAACCTCACCGGCGTAGCGCTACCTACCAAAGCCGCAGTTGCCGCGGCCGGCTTTGGCCTCTACCCCAACCCCGCCACCAGCCAGGTGCAGATAGCACTACCCGCTACCGCCACAGGTACCATCGCCCTAACGCTACTCGACCTAACGGGGCGCACGGTGCTTACAGAAGTTCTACTGGCCAAATCTGGCGCAACGCTTACCCTACCTACCCACCTGCCGGCGGGCACCTACCTGGTGCGGGTGCAGGGCCGGGGCTTTGCAGATAGTGTGGTACGGCTGGTGAAGCAGTAATTCTGCCCGTATCTGTGCAAAAAGCCCCTCAGACTATACCGTCTGAGGGGCTTTTTGCGCTTTTAACTGAGCATCCTGTGACTTACCGTACCAGCTCTACCCGCTCTATCACGTCGCCGATTCCCAGGCGCTGCACTACGTCCATACCTTCTACTACCTGCGCAAAAATGGTGTAGCGGCCATCGAGGTGGGGCGTGGGAGCGTGGGTAATGAACCACTGACAGCTCTCGGTATCCTTGCCGGCTGAGGCTAGTCCCACGGCCCCCGCGCCGTAGCGCAGGTTGGCTAGCTCGGAGCGCAGGTTATAATCGGTGCTGCCCCAGCCGTCGCCGCGCGGGCAGCCACCCTGCACCACGAAGTTGGGCACTACCCGGTGAAAATTCTTCCCATCATAGAACCCTTGCCGGATCAGCTCCACGAAGCTCGCCACTGAACCAGGTGCCTCTTCTACCAGCAAACGCAGTGTAATCAGGCCCTTACCAGTACGTATTACCACGCGCTGATCGGCCGGAATAGTCGCCACCAGGCCCCAATCAATGGGGTGCGAGGCGGCCTTGGCGACAGGCGCGGGCGTGGCCGGTTGCTGCCGGTAGAAATCCAGGGTTTGCTGCGCAGACAGCCAGGCCTCTAAGTCGCGGGGTAGCACGAGCCGGGCTTGGGCCGCTTGCAGAAAGCCAGGGTCAGGTAGCAGCTTGCGCAGGTTCAGCTTGGGGTCGCGCAGGGCCTCGGCGGCAATACCAAGCAGGGCCACGTCGCCGGTTTCCACGGCCTGCCGCAACGTCAGCGCAAACGAGGACTGCTGAGCCGCCGGAAAGTCGGGCTGATGGCGCATGGCTACCAGCGCCTCCAGCCCGTAGGTACGCACCACTAGCTGCTGTGCTGGGGCAAACGTGGCTTTCCGCACAAATTCGTACGCAGTTGGGTCTTCGCCTAAGGCTTTCAACAGGTAGCCCTTTTCGTAGGGACTGGCAGCCGCAGCGTAGCGCTCCTCCACAGCGCGCCGAATGGCAGCTAGCTCGGCGGTGCGCTGCTTCAGAGCGGCAGCCAGCAACGTAGCGCGTACACGCCACTGAGGTTGTTTATTGGCTTTTTCCAGAAACAGCGTACCCGGTTCCCGACTGGCGCTAGCCAAAAAAAACTCCGCAGCCGTAAGCGCCACCTGGTCACTCGGATCGGCCAGCGCGGCCCACGCAGCCTCTTTTACCGGGCCATACATGGCAGCGGTCATGGCGCGCAACGCACTTATCCGCACCCGGTAGTCGGGGTCGCGGCGGGCCAGGGTAGCCAGCAAGGCCGGCACTGTGGGTGCGTGAGTGGCTTTGCCCAGCGCCAGTGCGGCGGCACCACGCACAGCGTAGCTGGGGTCGGTTTGGGCAGCAGCTGTTAAAGCAGCGGCGTAGGGAGTCAGGTCGAGGGCACGGGTGCGGGCCAGAGCATTGGCCGCCGCTAGGCGGGCACCGTAGGGGTTGCCAGCGCTTAGCAGCTGCACCAGCCGGCCCACAGCAGCCTCTGAGGTAATACCACGCAGCGCGGCCCGGTAGAGCCCCCAGCTCTGGCCGACCAATGCAGCCGTGTCAGTCGCTAGCGCGGTGGGTAGGCGCACCAGTGCCGATAGCCCCGTGCGCGAGGTGCACTTGCCCAGCGCCTCCAGCACCTCCGCCCGCGCTGCCGGACTGGTTTCAGAAGTAAGCCGCTGGCGCAGGGCCGTTTCGGCAGTGGTATCGGCAGTTTGGCCCAGAGCGTAGGCTACGGCGCACCGCACTGCTACTTCCCGGTCGCCGAGGTGTACTTTGAGGACGCCCCTGGCCGCCTTGTCCTGCACCGATGCAAACGCCAGCGCTGCCTGCTCGCGGTAGCGCGGCTCCGGGCTCAGCAGATAGTTAAGCAGTGCTGGTGTTCGGCGTTCATCCTGTAGGGTAGCAATGCGCTGTAGCGTGCTATCGGCGGCAAATTTATTGGGAGGTGCCACTTTGGGCACCATAGTAGTAGGCGGCGCAGTGGTACAGGCGCCCGCTAGCATAGTCAGCGCGAAGACTGCCGCCAACCGCCACTGCCCATAATCTGATATATACGAACTCATATTCGCCTCTAAAATAGGCAAAATACGATATGTGCCTGCGGATGCCGGTGCTGCTAAGCCACGCTAATCAGGCAACTGCTCAGTACCTACCGCTTCCAGCAGTTGCCCCAGCGCCCCAAACAACGCCTCGTTGCCCGCTTGGGTGTAGCCAGCCAGAACAGCGGTGAAGCCGTCCAGGTTGTAGAGGAAGGCCCGCACGTTATCGGCGGTGAGGGCGGTAAAATGGCGGCCGTAGCCTAGCTTTTGCACTTCGGCAGCATTCATAAACTGTTCAAACTGAGCCGGTATTGGAACAGCACAGATGGGTTTGCGCAAATACACGGCCTCGCTGATAAGCGAGAAGCCTCCGTTGGTGATGACGGCGCGGGCACTGGCCAAATCCTCCATAAAACCTTCCTCGCTGAAGGCGCACAGCTGCACGTTGCCGTGGTCTTCCTGCTTATTGAAGCCGTACACCCGAAACTCCTGATTTGGCAGCGCTCGTAGCAGCGGCACCAGATCGGTTTGGGTAGTAGCCGACTGGTACACCAGCACGTGCTGGCCGGTAGTAGGCTGGGCAGCCAAAATCTCAGGTCGGATAATGGGCGGCACCAATGTCGTGTCGGGCTTCAGCAGGGGCAACTTAAAGAAAGTTGTAATCAGGTAGTGGTAGCTGCGCGGGAGCTTGGCGCGCACAATCTGGCGGGCCAGTTCTAGGTGTTCCCGCTCGGTAGGTGGCACCACAACATCCAACGCGGCACGGCTGATTATCTGCATATTATCGATGCTGATAATGGGCAGACGTTTCCAACGGGCAAAGAAGTAGCTGAATGATTCGAAGTCGGAAATCACTACCTCCGGTGCGAAGCTGCCCAGCAACTCCCGGTACCGGGCAAAATTGATGCGCAGGGTTTCCGGTGCCGTGCGCAGCGTGAGGGCCATCGTGCGCGTGCGCGACACCGTCACATCCTTATAAGCTAGGTGAAAGCCTCTAATTTCGTGTACCCTACCCGGAAAGTTACGGGCCAGCATCTGGTAGGCCCGGCTACTACTTACTACCTGCACCTCGTGGCCCTGCGCCAGCAACCAGCCAATTACTACTTTACTGCGGGTTGCGTGTCCTAGTCCTTCGCCGGGCACCCCGTAGAGAATCTTCATACTAAATGGTAAAGTTGTGAGATTGTGAAGTTGTGATTTTTGTGTTCTGGCAATGCGATTTGCGCAAGTTGCGCGGTTAGAAAATCAAACTCATCATTTCACAACATCACAAACTCACCATTTCACCTACCGGGTAGGCACCCGAAATTGCAGTCCCAGGCTGGGCACGATGGTTAGGCCTTTGAGGGAAGTAGATGCGTTGTTAAGCAGCGCGAAGGTGCCGTAGTTCTGGTAGAAAATCGACAGAGACGGAATGAAATAGGCGTAGCGATACCCAATCTTGACATTAGCGAAAGCGCCGAACGACGAGAAGTTCTGCTTGCTAAGCGGCAGGTCCGGAACGCGCTGATTGGTGCCCTGGTAATAAACATTGCCGGGCTGGAAGCGGTAACTCAGAAACGTATGTGCGTACACCACGCCGTAGGAAAACGCGCCTTTTTCCTCTTCTGGCCCAAACGAGCGGCTAAACACCAGCGGCACCAGCAAATCGTGGCGGGAAGCGCTAAACCCAACTGCATCCGTGATATTATCTAGGAAAGCGAAATTGGGCAGTTTAGCCCGCTGCGTTGCGTATTGCAGGCCAATACTGGCGTACGTATCACCACCCTCACCCTGCGGGTGCTCTACGGAACCCACTGGCCCCATAAACTGATACATGGCATCAAACACGTGCGAGCCAAACGCATATTTGTAGCCCACATCGAGGCGGTCGAGCACGCCGTAGCGCAGGTAGAGGTCGGCGGTGGGCTGCACGGGGTCCAGCACGTAGGCTAGGGCCGCGGCTTGCAGGTCAGTAACGGTCTGGCTATACTGCACGGTATCCTTGCCAGCGGTGCTTGCAGCTGCCGATTTCAGGGCCGAGCCAGCTTTGCCGAGCGTGGCCGTAGGGATGTTGAACCCTGCGTTGCCGCCTACCCGAAACTCGCCCCGCGGCGTCACCTTGCCTGTGCTTACGATGGTGCGCGGCGCCACGCAAGAGCTAGCCATTAGGAGCGTTGCCGCGGCTACTCCAGAAAAAAGAGTGCGAAATGAAGTAAGCATAGGGCTGTTAGAACAGAATAAGACAGGCAAAGAAACAGGTTATCCGCCCATCACCAAAACCACGCCGAATGCTGTGCCCTCTTTTTCACGTATTCACTTTCGCGAGTGTATCCTGGGCAGGTCAGTGCAGTAGCCTACACGACGTCGGATTATAGGCTGGTCACGCAGGCCGCATAAACACAACCGGCCCGGCGCTGAATTGCACCGGGCCGATTTACCATAGAAGGTAGCAACCTCAATTTCCGCTACTACCCACGTATCCTTCCGTGAAGACGCGGTACTGATCGAAGATGGAGCGCACGGAGCGACGCAGCACAATTTCGCCGCGGGGGCCATTGGGCACCGTCACACCCGAGGCGTAGCCGTTCCAAACGGCGCGGTTGGTGTGGTTGTCAATCAGCGTCACAAGTAGCGTGCCTTCGGAGAGCAGCATGCGCATGGGCTTATAGCCACGCTTATACTCGTCGGGCGTTTCATCATCCTCCACCACGCCCATCTTCACCCAACGCTCCAAATCTTCCTGCATATAGCCCCGAAAACGCATATCGCCCTCAAACACCTGAAAGTTGATGAGCAGATCGGGGCGGGTAGTAGTGGGGCGGTAGCCTTGAGCACGCAAGCGGTTGCGCACGGCATCGCGCAAGGCCTCACCCAGGCGGCTGGAGTCGGAGGCCAAGCCCTGCCCCCGCATGAATTCATAGGTACGATAGCGCTTAAATGTGCCGCTGTAGCTGTAATCAGATTCGATACGGGCCTCGCGGGTGGCAAAGCACCCCGTCAAGCTCAGTAGCAACAGCCCTATGAAGAGGGTAAACGTAGATTTCATACGGATGGATTATGGTAGAAAGGTCATGCCTAAGATACGCAATAATCTCCCTTACAGCTCTCATAGTCAGCCACAAACCCGTAAAAAATTTTGCGCCTCAACCGTTTATTAACGGTAGCCCGCTGCTTGTAGCTGAAACAGCTCGGCGTAGCGCCCGCCCCGCGCCAGCAACTCTTGATGCGAACCAATTTCGATGAACTTCCCCTGCTCAATCACCAGGATGCGGTCGGCCATGCGCACGGTGCTAAAGCGGTGCGAGATGAGCACGGCGGTTTTGCCCTGCGTCAACTCGTTGAAACGCTGAAACACTTCGTACTCGGCGCGGGCGTCGAGGGCGGCGGTGGGCTCGTCCAGAATCAGCAGTTGGGCGTCGCGCATGTAGGCGCGGCCCAGGGCAATTTTCTGCCACTCGCCCCCGCTCAGGTCTACCCCACCGGCAAAGCGCCGTCCGATAATCTGGTCGTAGCCCTGGGGTAGCTTTTTCACCACCGAGTCGGCCAAGCTTTGCGCAGCGGCCGACTGAATGCGGGCCGTGTTTTCTTTTTCCTCGATGCGCCCTACCGCCAGGTTTTGTCCCGCCGAAAGCTGGAAGCGCACGAAGTCCTGGAAAATCACGCCGATTTCCTGGCGTAGCTCCTGGGGGTCGTACTCGCGCAAGTCGTGCCCATCAAGCAAAATGCGGCCTTCGGTGGGGTCATAGAGGCGGGAAAGCAGCTTCACGAGGGTAGTCTTGCCGGAGCCGTTTTCGCCCACCAGCGCCAGCTTTTCGCCAGCGTGCAGCGTGAAGCTAAGGTCGCGCAGGGCCCACTTCTCGGCGTTGCGGTACTTAAAGCCCACGTTTTCAAACTCGAACCCTACCTTAATAGGCCGCGGGAAAGGGCGCACGGTCTGGGTTTCGTCGCGCACAATGCGGGGCTGTAAGCGGAAGAAATCGAAGAAATCCTGAAGGTAAAGGGCGCCTTCGGCCACCGAGCTAAACCGACTCAGAATGCCTTCCAGCAAGCCCCGCATCCGGGCAAAGGAGCCCGCCAGAAACGTGAGCTGCCCAATGGAAACCGCTCCGCGCACGGCCTGCGTGATGATGTAGACGTAGGCCGCGTAGTAGCCCGCCGCGCCTACCGCTGCGAAGAACGTACCCCAGCCGGCACGGCGCACCACGAGGCTTTTGTTCTTCTCATAGAACTCATCGGAAAGCTGACGGAAGCGGTCGGTGAGGAAGCCAGCAAGGCCGAATATCTTCACTTCCTTGGCCGTTTCGTCGGAGGCACCGGTCACGCGCAGGTAGTCCAGCTCGCGGCGCTCGGGCGTCCAGCCGTGCACCAGCGAATAGCTGCGCTCGTTGAAGTGCGACTCGCCCAGAAACGCCGGCACCACGGCAACCAGCAGCAGCAGCAGCAGCCACGGATTGAACGCGGCCAGCCCCACGGCCAGAAAACCCATCGTGATAAAGTCCTGCGCCTGTGACAGCACCTGCGACATAAGCACCGTACGCGAGAGCGTCTGGCGGCGCGCGCGCTCCAGCTTATCATAGAACGCGCTGTCCTCAAACTGGTCGAGGTCGAGACGGGCGGCGTGCTCCATGAGCCGGATAGACGACTGGTTGGCAAACAAATCGCCCAGCAACGAGTCGAGCAGGGCTACGCCCCTACCCAGCGCATCAGACAAAATGGCTAAGCCAAACTCCAACGCCAGTAGCGTGAGCACCGGCGTAAGCGTGCGTTCGGCGGCAGGCAGGCGCCCCAGCGCTATTACCTGATCCAGAATCAGTTGACCTATATAGAGGATAGCAACGGGTAGGGCCGCCCGCAGCAGGCGCAATACAATATTGGCGAGGGTGAGGGCAGGGCTGGTGTGCCAGACCAGCTTCAGAAACTCGGGCAAATTGCCCAGCGCCGAAAACCGCTCCCGCACCGTGAGGGCGGGTTTGCCGTCGGGCCGCGGGCGTTTGGCGGAAACCGAGTGGAGGGAATCGAAAATAGAGGCCATTAGTAGCCATACGACATAATTCGCTCCAACTACGTTCGCTGGGGGTAGGGTAGTCGTTTTGGCAGATCTACTGGGTTATAGGCAAATCGCTACTCTTACTTTTTTTGGCTTTTGCCCCGTTTTTTAGGCATTGGCACATCCTTTATCACCACCATAAACGGCGACTCTTGGTGTTCTCTCACTTCCTGCGCATATCCTTTCTGGGTGGTCAAATCCATTTGATAGAGATATCCTTCCGGCTGCCGAGCATTTTTATGAACGTAACTCCCCGAAAACGCTACAATATCGGTGCGCCGATAACTATCTAACCCTTTACCGCGCAAACGCTTGCCATCCACCCAAATTCCAAACTTGTGGGGGTTATGCCAATCAGTCCATTGTGCTTCGGTGGGTGTGCGGCGGGGCGAAAGGGGGCTTACCCATACCTGCTTCCTTTCCTCAACCGTCAGGTCCGCATACTTTTTGTCCTGACCATAAGGTACATTCACCATTTTATCGCCGTAGCGTTGCAAGAGTGTATCGGGGTTGGTGGTGGTAGCCGGACGCTGGTTTTTTGCTGGTATGCTTACACTAAGTTTGCGGGTAAGCGGCGCTACTTGTGCTGCCGCAGTGCCAAACAGGAGTGCTAAAGCTCCTATCAAAAGGCCACTGAAAGTACCTAACAGCCACGTTGCGCGGCGCGAAGTGTGCTTGGTCATCATGAGCAGTCGTTGTTTGGTGGCTTGAAAAAGCAGTGTACTAACCAGTACTGGTGCGGGCGCGGGCGTGAGTTTGTTTAATAGTAAGCGCTGATAATGCGGCACGTTGTGGTACTGGCTGTTCACGGCGGCATCGGCCAGAAACTCGTGGTTGAGCTGAATAGCTTGCCGATACCCATAAAGCAGCGGATTAAACCAAGCGAAGCACAACACTCCCTCAATAAGTAGTACATCGAGTGAATGTCGCTGCCGGACGTGGGTTAGTTCATGAGTAAAAAGCTCTTCCTCAATCTCGCCCCGCTGGTGGGCTGTAGCAGATACAAACAGGTACCTCAAAAAGGTATAGGGTAGGGTATCGATTGACAGCTGAACCAAGGTAGCACCGCAAAAGGCCTGCTTCGGGTTGTCGGCAATCTGGCGGGTCAGCCGGTACAGATTGTGTCCAAAGCGCCCCAGCAGCACAGCCGTAACAATGGCATAGAGCATGAACCAGTAAGGCGGGGTAGTAGCTTCCGGCGCGGACGGTAGCACGGTAGGTAGTCTCTGCACAAAAACCGGCTCTGGCAGGTTCGACGCCAGTTCAGCCACACCAGGCGCTGCTTCCATTGCAAGTAGCGGTACCACTGCCGAAAACAGTAGGCTGCCCAATAGATAGAACCGCTTAAACGTGTGCAGCCGCTCGTTTTCTAGAGCAACTTTGTAGAAAACAAACAGCAGCAGCAAGCTCAGGCTGCTTTTGAGCAGGTACGCCGTCATGGCTTTTTCTTTTTGAGTTGCTCGTCGATAATCTTTTTCAAAGACTCCAGCTCATCCGTTGATAAGTCGGCTTGCGTGGTGAAAAACGAGGCAAACTGCGCCGCTGAGTTGTTGAAGAACTTTTTTACCAAGCCGTTGACGTGAGTAGCGAAGTAGGCCTGACGCGTCACAAGCGGGTAGTACTCGCGGGAGTTGCCGTATTCGCGGTAGGCAACGAGGCCTTTATCGGTCATGCGCTTGAGTAATGTGGCTACGGTGGTAGCAGCCGGCTTGGGGTCTTCGTAAGCATCGAGCAGGTCTTTCATGAAGGCCCGTTCCCGGCTCCACAAATGATGCATGAGGGTTTCCTCAGTGGCAGAGAGCTTCATTCTACAGATATAGAGTATGTTCTACAATTGTAGAATTAAAAAATCGGAAAAGCAAATCTTCTGCTGCTAAAACTGAAATCCTGTTCGGCGAGACCTGAAGAACTTTGTGTAAGGAAGCTGGAATGCGCAACGCGCTGTAGCAGAAATCGTTTGCACCAAGAGAATAAGGCTCCGTAGCACACCCGCGGACAATCCTGCTCTGCACAGCTCGCTTCCACGCTTTTCCACTCATCCTTTCCCACCAAAACCCATCCTTCATGAAACAACTGTTTACTCTTTCGGCCGTGGCTGCGCTTCTGCTAACCGGCTTGGTGGCGCAGGCCCAAACGACATCAGTACAGTCCGTCTTAGTTGACTTTGGCGTGAACGATGGCACCAATGGCAACAATACGCCCAGCCCCGATACCAACGGCAACTATTGGAACAGTGTACTCAACAACACAGGCGACACGTTTTCCCTTATCGATAAAACGAACGCCACCACGAGTATCAAGCTGAACGTAGGCCCTAACTTCCTAACCAACGGCATTAACAACGGCGGCTTGCTGGCGCCAGAGGCAGCGTTGCTGGGCCAGTACGCCGTGGCTACCGCCACCCAGGACTACTTCTTCGTGCAGGGCACTGGCGCCACATCTACGGCTACTATTCGCCTGAGCGGGCTGGACCCCGCCAAGCGCTACGTGTTTCACGTGTTTGGCAGCCGCCAAGTTGCTACTGAGCGGCGCGTGTCGCGCTACACCTTTACCGGCGCTACCACCACTACCATCACGCAGACTACCTCGGGAGAGAACGTGGGTGCCAACGGCTACCCTGGCAACAACAACACCATCACTGATTCTGACACGCTTGCGGCGGACAGCAGGGGCATCATTGAGTTGGAGCTGAGCAAGTCTGCGGGCTCCTTTGCCTACCTCAACCTGATGCGGGTAGATATTGTGCCTGCCCGCGCCACGCCGCCGCCGCCCGCAACGGCCAACACCTCGTTCTATTTCGATTTTGGGGTAGACGATGGCACCAACGGCAACACTACCCCCAACCCCGACGCGAACGGTAACTATTGGAACAATATACTGAATAGAACCAGCGCAACCGACACGTTTCGTCTCGTGGACAAAGCCAACCGAGCCACGCGCGTTAAGCTCGCAGTGGGAAACAATTTCCTGACGAATGGCATCAATACGGGCGGCCTGCTGACGCCGGATGCTGCACTGCTTGGCCCCTACGCCGTGGCTACGGCCACTCAAGATTACTTTTTTGTGCAGGGTACGGGCAGCACCGCCGTGGGCACGCTGCGCCTGAGCGGACTGGACCGCACCAAGCGCTACGTGTTTCATGTGTTCGGTAGCCGCCAGATTGCCACCGAAACGCGGGTGTCGCGATACACCTTTACGGGCGCTACTACCAGCACTGCTACCCAAACCACCTCGGGCGCCAACGTGGGCACAAATGCCTACCCCGGCAACAACAACACCATCACCGACTCCGACACACTGACCGCGGATGCCAACGGCATGATGGAGCTGACGCTTAGCAAAGAAGCCGGCTCCTTCGCCTACCTCAACCTGATGCGCGTGGATGTGGTGCCGAACCCCAACCCTGTAACAGACAATATAGCTTTCCAAAATCCTGGCTTCGAGTTGGGTAACTTCACCAACTGGACCACCACGGCGCGCGGTACCGGCGCTGCTGCTACCCTCAGCACGGCTACCAAGCACACGGGCAGCTACGCGGCGCAGCTGTCGGGCGGCAGCCTGGCGCTGGAGCAGCAAATCACTTATGTGCCTACCATTGGCACCACGGCACAGAAGCTGAGCGGCTGGTTCTACAACCCGGCCACGGCGGGCCTGCAAGGCAACCAGGCAGTGCACCTGGAACTCCTCTACTACAACAGCAGCAACGTGCTGCTGGGCCAGTTCCGCTCCGATTCGCTGGTGGCCGCTTCGCCTGCCGACACTTGGACGCAACTGCAAACTACGGCCACCATTCCCACGGGCACGGCCTATGTGAAAGGTGCCGCCGTGTGGCGCAACCCAACCGGGGCCGCCGGCAGCGCCTACTTCGACGACCTGCTGCTGGAGCCTTACACCGCGCCGATACCGCAGAACCCATTGAAGGTGGTGTACATGGGCTCGTCGGTACCCTACGGCACGGGTGCTACCAACAACTACGGCTACACATCTATGTACTCCGACCTACTGGCGCGCCGGGCCGATGCCGGCACGGGGCAGCCCTGGGTAACGGCCAACGTTTCGGTGCCCGGCAACAACACAGTAGATGTACTCAACCGCTATGCCGCCGACCTCCTACCCCAGCACGCCAAATACGTGGTGTATGCGCTGGCATTGGGAAATGAGGGTATTTTGACCGGCGGCCAGCCCATCTTCGACCAGTTCCGCACCAACATGACCCAGCTGATCAAGCAGGCGCGGGCCGATGGCATGGTGCCGGTAGTGACCAACTCCTATACCCGCTCCGACTACACAGCTACCGCCTACACCTACATCAGACAGATGAACCTGCTGATCCACGGCTGGAACGTGCCGAGCGTGAACCTGCTGGGCGCCGTGGATGACGGCCAAGGCCGCTGGGCCGATGGCTACCGGTTCGATGACTTGCATCCCAATGACCTAGGCCACGCCGAAATGGCGCATACCCTTGTGCCTTCGCTCTTTGATGCGCTGCACATGGGCAAGCCCCTACCTACCCGCCGCCCCGGCGCGGGGGCGGGCATTACACTAGCCAAAACGGTTGGGCAGCCTACCTCGGTTGTGCGCTTCGTGCCCGAGGATGTGGTGCATCCCTTCACGCAGGCCCTACGCTTCAAGACCAGCGACTCAGGTCAGTTGGTCGAAATCCGCGACAGTGCTGGTATTGCGGCCGGTACCATCCGCATCGGCACCGACGGCAAATTGCTCTACACGTCGGCTAAGGGTCGGACCATCGTTGGCACGGTGCCGGTAGCCAATAACCGCTGGCACAAGCTGGTGCTCACCCACTACTACGCCCGCGGAACCACCATGCTCTACGTCGATAGCATGCGGGAGGGCAGCGTGGCCGAGCGCCTGCGTCCTACCCAGTTCGAAGTAGGCGGCGCCACCGCTCCGGCCCGGTTACAACTACGCGATTGGCTGTTCTACCGCTCGGGCATGAACCAAGACGAGGTACTCGCCATGGCCGCCGACTCGCTGCTAAAATCCAGCCTGGAGCTATACGCCCCACTAGATGGCCGCACCACGTCTACCGACTCGCTGGCTAACCTGGCTCAAAGCCTGAATACGCTGGCTCGCACCGCTGGGCCAGTAACGCTGGGCACCCGCGAAAGCACCCGGGCGGCGCAGGTAGTCCTCTACCCCAATCCCACCACCGGGGAGCTGCGCTTGCTGGCCCCTTGGAACCTAGAGGGCACCGAAGTAAAGCTATACGATACGATGGGGCGCCTCGTGCTCCGCACGAAAGTAGCGGGCGGCAAGCTCAACATCGAAACGCTAAAATCTGGCGTGTACTCTCTGGTGTTTGAAACCGCTGACGGGCTGGTGCACAAGCGCATCGTTCGCCAAGGTAATTAACCACAACAGGTGTAATAAGAGCCTATCCGAACAGGTTTCCGCAGAAAAGAGAATGTCATTTCGACCAGCGGGAGAAATCTCGCGTGCAGCGGTATTATTTGTTTTTCATAAGCACGCGAGATTTCTCCCGCTGGTCGAAATGACATTCTCTTTTCTGCGGAAACCTGTTCGGATAGGCTCTTAGTAAGGGAAGCAAATCCTTTGCTTCCCTTACTCTTTGTTAGCCAATACATTATCCACCATTGCATCCCATCATCTACAAAACCCGCGTAGTCTGCTAAAATCCGCGCTAATCCGTGGTCCGGATTTCCCGACCTTTGCGCGCTATGTCTGCTGCTCCCTCCACCCGCGTGTACACGGCCGGTTTCTGGCTGATGTGCCTGTCGTCGTTTCTCTTTTTTGCCAGCTTCAACATGCTCCTGCCCGAGCTACCCGACTACCTCACCAGTCTGGGCGGCGCCGAGTACAAGGGCTACATCATTGCCATGTTTACGCTCACGGCTGGCCTGTCGCGGCCGTTTTCGGGCAAGCTGGCCGATACCGTGGGGCGCATTCCGGTGATGGTGTTTGGGTCGCTGGTGTGCTTTCTGTGCGGCTTTTTCTACCCCTGGACGGCTACGGTAGGCGGCTTTTTGCTGCTGCGCTTGCTGCACGGCTTCAGCACGGGCTTCAAGCCCACGGGCACGGCGGCATTTATTGGCGATATTATTCCGGTGGCGCACCGAGGCGAAGCAATGGGCTTGCTGGGTGTAGCCAGCTCCATGGGCATGGCCGCCGGCCCCGCGTTGGGCGGTTTGCTAGCCGAGCATTTCTCCCTGAACGTACTGTTTTATTGCTCGTCGGGGGCGGCGCTGCTCTCGCTCATTGTGCAGGGCACCATGACCGAAACCCTACCTCAGGCACAGCGCCAAAAGTTCAGCCTGAAGCTGCTGCGCCTGCGCTGGGACGAGGTGCTGGAACCACGCGTATTTCAACCGGCGCTGGCTACCCTGCTGTGCATGTTTCCGTACGGAGCCGTGCTCACGGTCATCCCCGATCAGAGCACTTACTTGAATATCAGCAACAAAGGCCTGTTTTTCACCTTTTATACCGTGGCCTCTCTGGTAGTGAGGCTGGTAGCGGGCCGCGCTTCCGACCGCTATGGCCGGGTGCCCGTGTTGCGTTTTTCTACTACCCTGTTGCTGGTGGCGCTGGTAGCCCTAGCCTTGGCGCCCTCGGCCCCGTTTCTGCTGGCAGCAGCTGTGCTGTATGGCTTCGCTACGGGCCTCAATTCCCCTACCCTCTACGCCTGGACGATTGACCTGAGCCCGGCCGAGCGGCGCGGTCGGGGCGTGGCTACCATGTACATTGCCTTGGAAGCTGGTATTGGTCTGGGTGCCCTGCTGGCCGGCTGGATTTTCGCAAACTCGCCCGCCCGCCTACCCTACGTGCACGGCCTGAGCGCCGCTGTTACACTGGCGGCGTTGTTGTATCTGTGGCTGGGCGTACGCAGCCGTCCAGTCTCAGAAGTCACGTAGCATACCCTACCGCCGGTCCTGCGTAAATCTGCTAAATAGCCCGCTGCGTTACCGAGGGAGGCGTTGTGTTACTTTTTCTTCCAGTACCGCTCTAGCCGGTCGGCCTCTTTTGCCGTGAGGTGGATAACCGTGCCGTGCTTCGGCGACGTGAAGTTGGTGGCTTTCATGACGCCTGTGTTGAAGTGTCCTATGTCGTTGAACGTAGCGAAATCGGTGGTTTGGCAGAAGCCGAAATTGTGCGGCTGAATACTGAACACGTCGTACATCAGCACCCATTTTTCTTCTCCTATGCGCTTCCACACATTGGGTGCTTCGCAGGCGCCCGGCTCGGCGTCTACCCACGCCGGGTTGTAGCGGTAGCCGCTGTGGACGCTGTCGGACAGCGCCATTTTGATGCCGCCCGGCTTTTCCTGCGCCACGTACATCAGGCAGAAGCGTTTATCAGGTAGCTGGGTGATGTCGGCATCCAGTATCTGTATCTCCGGGTTTGGGTATTCGAAGAGAATTTTCGGCGCCGACGTGAGCCGGGTAAAGGCCGCATCGGTGTAGGCGTAGTAGAGTTTGGTGCGTCCGTTGCCCAGGCGCATCGTGAAATACAACATCATTTTGCCGGCGGCGGCATCATAAATCGTTTCGGGTGCCCAGGCGCAGCCAACGTCCTTCAGCTCTGGAAATGCCTCATCGAGGCGCACCACGTGGTGCGTCCAGTGAATGAGATCTGTAGACCGGAGCAGTACCAACCCCCGGTTGTTGCCCCACCCATACGCTTTTTCGTCCCGTTCCCATTTGGTGGTGCGGTAGCCCTTCTGCTGGCCAAACAGGTGTAAATCGGTCATGGCCATGTAGAAAGCGCCGTCTGGCCCCCGGTAAATGTGCGGGTCGCGGATGCCGCGCTGCTCGGCAATGGTATCGCCGGCTATAACGGGCTGGCCCTCGTTCACGGCCGTGAACGTGTAACCGTCGCGGCTTGTGGCCATAAACAAGCTGTGCGTAGGGTCGGTGAAGAACACGAACAGGTAGGCGCCCATTTTCTTTTCGGGGGGTAGTGCCAAGTGGCACTGTGCCCCGACCAGTCCCAACAGCGCAACGGTTCCCAGTATCAGCCTATTCCAGTTCATTGCTTTCTGCGGTTCTTGATAGAAAATTATTGTGTAAAACCCTCAGCGCACGAAGCTACTGTTCCTTACCGCAAGCTGTAGAAGTACGCAGTTTCAGGGCTTGAAAGGCAAGCGGACTCCGATACGCAATGTGCGCGTAAGGCTCTAGATAGGTACAAAAATTTGGCTAAATATCATCTATTCTTCATCTTTGATGAAGAATAGACATCCTGCCCTTTAGAGCGGGCTTAGACTATCAATATCAGTTCGTTGCTATTACGCGTCATTTTTACTTTTCCTGTTATGTGTCGTTTTATACTCAGCAGTGGCTTGCTGCTAGGGCTGCTGTGTGGCTACCGGCCGGCGGCCGCTCAGAAAGCTGCTGCCCTAAAGCCCCCTATTTCCTTCGGCGACGTATCAGCCGCCGACTTCGGCCCCAACCCTACCCCCATAGCTGCCGATAGCGCTGCCGAAGCCGAGGTGCTGTGCGACTACGGCCAGTCGCGCATTGTGGGAGCCACGGAGAAATTTCAGGTGGTGTTTGACCGCACAACGCGCATTCAAATTCTGCGCAAAGCTGGCTACGACTGGGCCACGGTGCGCGTGCCCCTCTACGTGCACGACGACCAGCGCGAAAAGCTTTCCAACCTGAAAGGCTTCACATACAATATGGTAGGCGGCAAGGTAGAGAAAACGAAGCTGGACCCCGGCTCGGGCGTGTTCAGTGAGAAAATCGACAAAAACCACGTGCTCTACTCCTTCACGCTGCCCAACGTGAAGGAAGGCTCAGTGGTGGAGTTCACCTACACCGTCACGTCCGATTTCCTGTTCAACCTCCAGGACTGGCAATTTCAGCATAGCATTCCTACCCGCTGGAGCGAGTACCGCGTAACGTTGCCCTCGTTCTTTCGCTACAAGGAAATCACCCATGGCTACCTGCCTTTCGCGGCCAGCGACCAGGCGTGGGTGCCTTACTCCACAGGCTACCGCGAGGAGCAGCGCAGCAGCTACGGCTCCATCGCCACCGGCCCTACCCAGTCGGCCAGCATCAGTGCGCAGGCGCTAGCGCAGCGTTGGGTACTGCAAAATGTCCCGGCCTTCCGCGAGGAGCCGTTTATGGCCGCCGCCCAAGACTACGTCCGCAGCGTGCATTTCGAGCTGGCTGGCTCCGACTTCACCGGACACGATTTTCACGATGTATCGAATACGTGGGAGAAAATTGGGTCGGCACTGCTGGCCGATGAGCAGTTTGGCGTGGTGCTAGAACAGACGTCGCCGCTGGCGGCGGAGGCTAAACTGCTACGTACGCGCCTACCCGATGCCCGCGCCCGGGCCGAAGCCGTGCTACAACTAGTCCAACAGCACGTGAAATACAACGGCCAGGAGCGCCTGTATACATCGCAGCCTACCCGCAAAACCTACGAGCAGCACCAGGGCAACTCGGCTGATGTGAACCTGCTGCTGCTGCAAACCCTGCGCGCCGCCGACGTGCCCGCCAAGCCGCTGCTGCTGAGCACCCGTAGCCACGGCCGCATCGTGACCGACATGCCCCTGCTCAGCCAGTTCAACTACACCATTGCCCACGTGGCCCTACCCAACGGCGAGCTACTGCTGGATGCCACCGAGCCGCTATTGCCGGCCGGCATGCTGCCCGAGCGTTGCCTCAACGAGCAGGGCCGCTTACTGAACACGCCCGGCGCCTGGGTTCCGCTCAAGTCTGACCGCAACTATCTGGAATACACCAAGGCCGATTTCAAGCTAGACGATACCGGCACGCTACGTGGCACTATGCGCCAGGGCTACAGCGGGTATGCCGGGCTAGCCATGCGACGGCAGGTGCTGGGCGAGGGCGAAGCCGCCTACAAAACCCAGTTAAGTCGCCGTTGGGCCGATTGGCAGCTTACCAGCCCACCTACCCTGCTAGAGCTGCAAGACCCCAGCAAGGCTTTTGCTGTGGAGCTGGCCCTAACGCTGCCCGGCCCCGAAACGCCCGCCGCACTGCTCTATCTGCCCCTGATGCAAGCAGTGGGCCTCAACAGCAACCCCTTCCGCCATGCCGACCGATTTTTCCCGGTTGATTTCAGCACCACCCGCGAGCTGACACAGGTGGTGACCCTGGCCCTACCTGCCCACTATACGGTGCAGGAAAAGCCCGCCAACTTGCAGTTGGTCTTGCCCGGCAACGCCGGCAAATTCCTCTACCACGTGTCTCAGACTACCCCCGACCGCCTGGAAATCACGTCTCGCTTGCAGCTCACCAAAACCACGTATAGCCCCACTGAATACGCGGCCTTGCGCGAGTTTTACAGCCGCGCCGTAGCCAAACACGCCGAAATGCTGGTGCTGCAACGGCAATAAGCCACCGCTTTTATTCCTCTACCGGATTCTTTCTCTTGGAATCCGCCGCCGCTCTGGTTTCCGCTTTACACCTTATTGATTGCTATGCCACTGCCTACAGGCGCTTCAGCGTGCTGTTGGCGGCTTATCACCCGCATTTATTACCCTTCCATTTTCAGTATGCAAAAACTACTACCCTCCCTATTTCTGCTGGCACTGGCCGGCGGCTTTACCCTCACGGCTCATGCCCAAACGGCTCCTATTAAGTTTGGTAACCTGGGGCCGCAGGACATGGATGAGAAGAACTTTGTGGCCGATAGCGCCGCCGAGGCCGTAGTGCTGTGCGACTTTGGCACTTCCCGGTTCAACGTATCCAATGGCGAGTTCAAGATTGTATTTGAGCGCATTACACGCATTAAAATCCTCAAGAAATCGGCCTATGACCGGGCCACGGTGGAGGTTCCCCTCTACCATAAAGCGCAAAACGAGGAAAAACTAAGCGGCCTGCGCGGCTTCACCTACAACATGGTGAACGGGCAGCTGGTGAAAGAAAAGCTGGCCAGCGACAATACCTTCCGGGAGGAAAAATCGGCTAACGTGACCGTGCGCAAGTTTACGCTGCCCAACGTGCGTGTGGGCTCCGTAATTGAGTATGCCTACACCGTTAACTCCGATTTTCTGTTCAACTTCCAGGACTGGCAGTTTCAGGAGACTATTCCCGTGCGCTGGAGCGAGTACCGGGCCAGTATTCCGGAGTATTTCGACTACAAAATGCTGATGCAGGGCTACGAGCCGCTGGCCATCAGCGAGCATCCTACCGGCCAAACGCAGTTTACCATCAGTAGTGGCGGCTCGTTTGACGACAGCGGCAACCGCGTGCGGCCTAGCACAGAGACGGTTTCGAGCAGCGTGACCAACCACCGCTGGGTGATGAAGGACGTACCCGCTTTCCGCGAGGAACCCTACATGACCACTTTCCGCGACTACGTGGCGCGCATCGATTTTGAGTTGGCCGGCACGAAGTGGCCCAACCAGGGCTACCACAGCGTGGCGAATACCTGGGAGAAAATGAACGAGGAGTTGTTGACGGGTGAGGAGTTTGGGGTACAGGCCAAGCACGCCAGCTTTCTGAAAGACGACATTGCCGCCCTCAAAGCCAAGTATGCCAACGACCCAGCCGCACTGACCGCCGCCGTGCGCCACTTGGTGCACCGCTCGGTGAAATACAACGACCTAGACCGCCTCTACACTACCACCACTACCCGCCGCGCCTACGACCTGCACAGCGGCAGCGCCGCCGACGTGAACCTGCTGTTGATTGGCGCTCTGCGCGATGCCGGCCTCACGGCCAACCCACTCATTTTGAGCACCCGCGACCACGGCCGCGTAAACACCACGTTCCCGCTGCTGTCGAAGTTTAACTACGTAGTGGCGCATGTAGCCCTACCCAACGACCAGGAGATGCTGGTAGACGCCACCGAAACGGCTACCCCCTGCGGCACGCTACCTGGCCGCTGCCTGAGCGGCATGGGTAGGCTGATTATGCCCAACGCCACCCAGTCGCGCTGGGTGGACCTAACGCCTAGCACCCATTTTGTGGACTACCGCCAGGTGCAGTTGCAGCTCGACGAGAAAGGCGGCTACACCGGCAAAGTACACCAAGAATACGGTGGCTATCTGGGCGCCCATCACCGCTCACGGCTGGTGAAGCTAGGCGAGAAGAAGTTTATGGAGGAACTAGCCAAGGGGCACGAGGGATGGGACATCCCGAAGTTTACCTTCAAGGGGCAAGATTCTAATACTACCCCTTTGGCCTTGGACTACGAGCTGACCAGCGCCGGCAGTGAGCAAACCGCCGATATGCTATATATCAGCCCATTGCGGCATTTTGGTGACAGCAAAAACCCCTTTCTGCACGAAGACCGTCGCTTTCCGGTGGATTTTGGAGCACTGACGGACGAAACAACCCTCGTGACCGTGGCCCTACCCGCCGGCTACGCGGTGGAGGAGATGCCCAAACCGCTGGTAGTAGACCTGCCCGACAACGGCGGCCGATTCCTGTATTCCATAGCGCCCGGCGAGAATTCACTTCAAATCATGACCCGCTTAAACTTGCGCAAAACGATGTACTCAGCGGAGGAATACGGGGCGTTGCGGGACTTTTACTCGCGCCTGATGGCCAAGCAGGCAGAGCAAATTGTGCTCAAGAAAAAATCGTAAGCTGATGCGTTATTCTTCTATACTCCGACGGGCTACTGTCTTAAGCGCAAGCCTGCTGCTGACCGGCGCCGCCTGGGCCTCGTCGGCGCCCAAATACCCGGTAAGCGACTTGTCCGCCAGCCTGCGCGAAAATGCTCATGGCGTGGTGCGCGCCTACGACGAAACACTGGTAGTCAAATCGGCCAGCCGCACGGTGAATACAGTGCACCGCGCCATCACGATTCTGGACGGCGCCGGCGCCGACTGGGCAGAGCTGATGGTGCAGTACGACCAGCTCAATAGCATCAACTACCTGCGCGGGGCCGTGTACGATGCCGACGGCCGCCTGATTCGCTCCCTACGCGCCAGCGACGTGAAGGACTATGGCCTTTCCGACGGCTTCAGCCTAGCCACCGACAACCGCGGCCGACTGGCCAAGTTGCAGCAGTCAGCCTACCCCTACACGGTAGAGTTCGACTACGAAATCACATCAGACAACTCCCTGTTTTACAGCACTTGGGCACCTCAGGATGAAATACAGCTGGCCGTGGAGCACGCTACATTTCGGGTGCTCACGCCTGCTACCCTACCCCTACGCTACCAAGAGCGCCACCTACCCGAGGGTGTGCGGGCCGCACATAGCCAACAGGGTGGGCAGGAGGTGTATCAGTGGGAAGTGAAAAACCTGGCGGCTGTGGAACGCGAGATGGAGAGCCCGCCACTAGCTGAGCTGGTTCCTATGGTAGCCACTGCTCCCGCCGGGTTTGAGGTGCAGGGCCACGCTGGCAATGCCGCCTCGTGGAAGCAGCTGGGCCAGTGGAGCTACGAGCTAAACCAAGGACGCGACGTACTGCCCGAAGCCCTGCGTGCCCGCGTGGCGGCGCTGGTGCAGACCGAAAAGGACGAGCGTGTCCGCATCCGGAAAGTGTACGAATTCTTGCAGGCCAATACCCGCTACATTTCGGTGCAGCTGGGATTAGGCGGCTGGCAGACATTTCCGGCCTCGGCGGTGAGCACCAATGGCTACGGCGACTGCAAGGCGCTGTCGAACTACGGCATGGCGCTGCTGCAAGCGGCCGGCATCACGGGCTACTGTGCCTTGGTGCGCGCAGACTCACCCGACATTCACACGGAGTTCCCCAGCAGCCAGTTCAACCACGTGATTCTGTGCGTGCCGCTGGCCGCCACCAAAACCGCCAAGGCCGATACGGTATGGCTGGAATGCACCAGCCAAACGGCACCGTTTGGTTATATGGGCAGCTTTACCGGCAACCGCCACGCCCTGCTCATCACGCCCCAGGGAGGCAAGCTGGTGCGCACCCCTACCTACGGCGTGCGCGAAAACCGACGCGAGCGGCTGGCCGATGTGTACCTGGATGCCCAGGGCACGGCCACAGCCGCCATTCGCACGGCTTATATGGGCCTGGAGCAGGACCGTCTCAGCGCTATAGTCGACGCCCTTGACCCGGCACAGCAGAAAAAGCAGATTACGGAAAGCCTAGCACTAAATAACTTCAGCATTACCAAGTTCAACCTCGCGGTCAACCGCCAGCAAGCCTTGCCCGTGGTCACAGAGAAGCTGGACCTGGCCCTACCTACCTTCGCGGCCGTGAGCGGTAAACGCCTGTTTCTGACGCCCAACCTGCTCAGCCGCCTGCCCGCCGTGGCCGCGCCAGTGGGTGGTCGGCAGTCCGATGTATGGCTGAGCCATGCCTACACCTACGCCGATACGGTGCGCATTCACGTGCCGGCCGGGTTGCGGCCCGAAAACCTGCCGGCCCCAATGCAGCTTACCACGGCCTTCGGCACCTACTCAACCCAGTTGCATACCCTCTCCGACGGCACCTTGCAGTACGTGCGCCAGCTGCAAATGCCCCGCACACGCTTCGCCAAGGCTGAATATCCGGCTTACTTGGAGTTCCGCCGCAAAATCAGCGCTGCTGATAAGGCCCAGATTGTGCTACTGAAAACGGATGCCTGAGGAAGAATGCATAAGCCTTTTGAAAGCCCGCTCGCTGTATACGAGCGGGCTTTTTGTGTCACATGGCAAAAGCGCCGCCTGCGTAAGTCATAGGTACGAGGCCTTGAGCAACAACCAGGCGGGCGCCTGCAGCATTGGACTAGCAGACTACTACCCGACGACCGCCACGCGTAACTGAAGGCAGGTATTTTTTGTGACTTCCATCCTCCCAAGACAAGAAAACAGGCTAACTTCTAGCCGAATAGTCGTTGCTTGTGCGGCATCTGTCGAATTGAAGTCGTGCTGCGTTAAAGTGTCGTTATTTTTAGCTCTCCTTTACGCCTTTCTGCCCCACCTTTCTATTTCACATTTTATCTGATGCAAACTTCTACGCTGCGCGGCACCACACTGCGACGGGGGCTGCTGAGCGGTCTGTTTTTACTAGCCGGGCTGCTGCCAGCCACCGCCCAGCGTGTGCTGTGGGCTGATGCTGCTCCGGCCAGCACACCCAAACAGCATACGCTGGCCTTAAATCGGTTTCGGGCCGTGACGGTGCAGTTGGGCAACCTGCGCACTACCCTGCGCACCGCCCCGGCCGAGCGTAGCGCGGCGGCCCGAACGTCGGGCACGGTGGTGTCGTTGCCTTTGCCGGATGGCACCTCCCAGCGGTTTCGGGTGGTGGCTACGGAGGTGATGGCACCGGCGCTGGCGGCGCGCTACCCCCGCATTCGGACCTATGTGGCCCAAGGCCTCGACGACCCCACAGCCACGGCTCGCCTCGACGTATCGCCAGCGGGTTTTCACGCCCAGATTTTGGCTGCTACCCGCACCGTATACATCGATCCGGCCGCGCCCGGTGACACCCTGCACCACTTGGTTTTCGACCAAAGCAGCATGAGCCGTGGGGCGCTAGGGGCCGTATGCCTCACCCCCGATGGCCTCGACCAAACCACTACCACCGGCTCTTTGAATCGCCCGGCCGCTACCCAGCAGGCTAATGGTAGCCAATTGCGCACCTACCGGCTGGCGGTTGCCTGCACCGGCGAGTACGCAGCCACCAAAGGAGGCACCAGAGAAGGTGCCCTGGCGGGCATTGTAACGTCGGTGAACCGCGTAGATGGCATTTACGAGCGGGAATTAGCTATTCGGATGGTGTTGATTGCCAACAACGACCGGCTGATTTTTCTCAACGACTCCACCGACCGTTACACCAACAGTGACGGGGAAGTGATGCTGAATCAGAACCAATCCGTTCTGACAGATAGTATTGGTTCGGCTAATTATGATATCGGGCACGTGTTCAGTACCGGCGGCGGGGGCATTGCGGCCTTGGCCTCGGTGTGCGTGGCGGGCCGCAAGGCCATGGGTGTGACGGGCCTACCCAACCCGGTAGGCGACGCCTTCGACGTGGATTTTGTGGCCCATGAAATGGGCCACCAATTCGGGGGTGAGCATACGTTCAACAGCCAGACCGGAAACTGTGGGGGCGGCAACCGGTCGGCTTCTTCGGCTTACGAGCCGGGTAGCGGCGTCACGATTATGGCCTACGCGGGCATCTGCGGGATTGATAACCTGCAAGCCAGTAGCATTCCCTACTTCCACTCGCGCAGCTACGACCAGATTCTGGCTCACGTAACCGGAGCCGGCAACTGCGCCGTCGTCACCAGCACCGGCAATCAGGCACCTACCGTGACTGCCGGCGCCAACTACCGCATTCCGATCAGTACGCCATTCACGCTCACCGGCGCAGCCACCGACCCCGACGGCGACGCGCTGACCTACAGCTGGGAGCAGTATAACCTGGGGCCGGCCGGCGCGCCTACCGCACCGCAGGGCAACGCGCCCCTTTTCCGATCGTTTGCGCCCGTTGCTTTGCCCAGCCGGACGTTTCCGCGAGTGTCAGATGTGGTGAACAATACCAAGACCATTGGGGAGGTGCTGCCGACGTATGCGCGGCGGCTGATTTTTCGCCTTGTGGCCCGCGATAACCGCGACGGCGGGGGCGGCGTGGAGTATGACTCGATGAACGTGGCTGTTATTGGTACGGCCGGGCCCTTCTTGGTTACGACGCCCAATACCGCTACTACCTGGCAGGCCGGCGCGCCGCAGCAAGTGACCTGGGATGTGGCCAATACCACCCAGGCGCCCATCAGCGCTGCCAACGTGGATATTCTGCTGTCTACCGATGGCGGCCTCACGTTTCCGACGGTGCTACTGGCCGCTACCCCCAACGACGGTTGCGAAACCGTGACTGTGCCAGCCGCTACCAATACCGCGCTAGCCCGCATCAAAGTACAGGCCACGGGCAACGTGTTTTTCGATATCTCAAATCAGAATTTCACCATTCAGCCATTAACAGGGCCCACTTTCTACCTAATCTCGGCTTGCGCACCCGATAATCTGTTGACGGTATGCCCCGGCACCAGCACGCCCGTGAGTGTAGGGGTAGGGCAAGTGCAAGGCTTTGCAGGGAATGTAGCGTTGGCAGCTACAGGCCTGCCAACGGGTATCAGTGTGAGCTATGCACCTGCTATGGTGGCGGCGAGCGGCATATCGGTCGCTACTATCACGGCGGCCATTGCTACCCCTCCCGGCACCTACACGCTTACCCTCACGGGCACCAGTGGCGGTGTGGTGCAAAACCAACAAGTACGAATTGTGGTGCCGCCGCTGGCCACGCAAACCGCCGTGGCCGTGACGCCGACTACCAACGCGCTGGTATCAACCCGGCCTGTGTTTACGTGGCAAGCCGTGCCCAACGCTACGGCCTATACGGTGCAGATTGCCACGGATGCAGCCTTCACCAACGTAGTGCTAACGCAAACCGTAACGGCAGCTACCACCTTCACTCCCCCTACCCCATTGGCGGCCGCCACCACGTATTACTGGCGCGTGCGTGGCACTACTAGTTGCGGCGCGGCACCCTACTCGGCTGCCATAGCCTTCCGCACGGGCGTAGTGACGTGCCAGCCCTACGCGGCTACGCAGGTGCCCGTCACCATTCCAGCAACGGCTAATGCTACCGCTACCTCTGTCGTGACGGTAAGTTCGACGGATGTGGTATCAGCAATTCGCATCAACAATCTGGCAATTACACACCCCAACGCAGGCGAGCTAACGCTGACGCTGACCAACCCTGCCGGGCGCTCGGCGGTGCTGCTGGCCAACCTGTGCGTGGGCACAGCTAATCTAAACTTGTCGCTGGATGAACAGGCCACGGCGGCCCTGGCGTGCCCACTGAATACGGCTGCTACCTACCGCCCCGCCAACTCCCTGGCCGACCTGCTGAACGCGCCCGCCAACGGCACCTGGACCCTGCGCATTACCGACAACACGGCCGGCAACGGCGGCACCCTCACGGGCTGGACCCTGGAGCTGTGCACCGTACCCGCCCCGCCCGCTGCACCCACCAACCTGCTGGCCTACCTCAGCGGCACCAATGGTAGCACAGCCACCGTTGAATTGCAGTGGCAGGACAACGCCAACAACGAAACGGGATTTGAGCTGGAACGCTCCCTTACCACCAATACCAACTTTCAGCGCATTGCTACCATTGCCGCCAACCAGACTACCTACTCCGACCCGGTTTCTGCCGCTGGCCGTTACGTGTACCGCATTAGGGCGGTAAACGATGTTGGCAATTCGGCCTACTCCAACGAAGCCGTAGCCAGCGTGACACTGGCCAGCAACAGCGCCCCCGTTCTGAAAGGCCTAGCAGTGTATCCAAACCCCGGCAACGGCGAATTTCAATTGGAGCTAAACAACACCCAGACGGGCGCAGTGCAGGTACAGGTATTCGATGCTTTAGGCCGCAGTGTGCTGACGCGCACCTTCGCCAAGCCCGGGAGCACCTTACAGCAAACCCTGGATTTGCGTGCGCTCAGCATGGGCGTTTACCAACTCCGCGTAACGCAGCCGCAGGGCGTGTCGGTGGTGAAGCTGGTGAAGGAGTAGATGGTTGTTAGTTATCGATACTTGACAGAAACGAACGTCATTCCTTGACAAGCTCGGAATGGCGTTCGTTTCTGTCAAGTATCAAGTAATGGTCAAAACCGATACCGGGCCTGGGCTTTCACTTCGGAACGGCGGTTACCCTCAATCAGCTCCAGGCCCGAGCCAATGGTCGTTTGGTTCCGGTAGTGCGTTTCGGCATAGCGCAGCCAGAGCGTGAGGTGGCGGTTGCAGCGGATTTCGGCTAGCAGGTAGGTGCGTGTACCCTGCCCGTAGAGAGCAGGCACTGAAAAAGCATACAGCACATCCTGCTCAAATACATACTGGCGCGTGTCGTAGTCGTCGGTATCAAAGAGGGCGTAGCGGGCGCTCAGGCGCAGGTAGCGCCCGAAAGTGTACGATGCATCCTGGGCCAGCACGTAGCCGGTGCGGCGCGGGCCTTCGTCCTCGCGGTAGCGGGTGCCTTGCAGACGGGTGCGTAGGCTAAGTATGGTAGTAGGGTTGGCATCGTAGAACAGCAGCAGGCTGTGGCGGAGCGTGGGCACGGGTAGCGGCACGGGGCGCGGGTCGTCGGCGTTATACTCTTTGAGGCGGGTGCGCAGTTGGGCGTAAAGGAGGCTGGTTTTGGTAGGCGCGTAAGCCAAACGCAACAGCCAGTCGTGGCCGTGTGAGGGCGCCCCTACCCGGTAGCGCAACCACGGAAACCAAAACTGGTCGTAGTAGGCTGAGATTTCCCACCCCACCGCCGGCCGCACTTTCAGGCCCAGATATAAGCCGTTTTCGTTGATATTACGGCTGTTTTCGCCGAGCGCATTGCCGTAGAACGTGTGAAAGTTGCGGGCGTAGGAGCGGTAGAGCACCGCCGCATCCACATTGGGCGCCAGGCTGGCCAACAGGCCGTTCACCGTGCCTACCCCACCACTGCTACTGCGGGCCGTTTCGCCGAATAGCAGCAGGTTGCGCAGCACGTAACTGTAGTGCACGCCCGCGGCCAAGTTGTTCTGCCCCCGAAACTCATAGGCATTGTACAGCGCCGGGCGGCGCTGTAAGGCCCTATCGTAGTGCGTACCCACGGCCGTGAGGCCCACCGCCAAGTGGCTGCTACGGCTGGTATACGTCAGGTTGCCGCCTCCGATAGCCTCACCTAAGCTCTTGCGGTTGTCTAGCTCCGTGGCCGTGCGGTGCAGCCCCGATACCAGCACGCCCGACGAATACTCCGGGAAATCGGCCAGCGAATCCAGGCTCTGCTGGTGGTTGGCATCTACGTGCTTGTAGGATGCAAACGCCGTAGCCCGCACTGTGTTGGTGATGGCCACCGTAGCCGCTGCGCCACGGAAAAATGCGCTTTCCAGCACCGAAGAGTAGGGCCGCACGCCCAGCGAGCTGCGCCGAATGGTGGTAATCGTTTCGCCGCCCTTCCCTACCTGCAACCCCGACGACAGCAGCAGCCCTTGCCCAAATTGCAGCTGATAATCGCCCAAGGCCAGGGTTTTCAGCCGACCGCGCTCCTGCACTACCACGTGCGCCGATAGAAAATCGGTACCGTAGCGGCGCTGGCCGGGCTGCCACGCCAAGGGCTCACCAGCATCTTTCTCGGCAGTGAAGCCCACGCTAAAATCTTTGGTGTGGCTGACGCGGTAGCGGAGCAGCAGCTTGTCGGGCGAGCCGAGGTAGCGACTGGTGAGGCGGCCCGTGCTGGTGGTATCGGGCGCAGTGTAGCCCCGCCGACCTTGCACTACCCGCTCATAGCGCAGGAAAAGAGCGTTGTTGTCCTCCGTCAGCATGCGTTGCCAGAGCGGGCCGCGGGCGGCATTGGGGCCGGCGTCGGTTACCGTCACGAAGGGTGCTATGCGATAAATTGTACGTAGGCCGAAGCCATCAATACTTTGCAGCTCGTAGAGGCTGAGTAATGGTCCCAGCCGCTGCTTGTGTTCCAGCAAGTTGCTAATCTGCACTTCGGACAACAACAGCAGGCCGCGCAACTCTTCGCGGGTAGCCAGGTTCAGGTTGAGCGGCGTCTGATAGTAGAGCAGCAGCGTTTCGTACATATCCTCGTACGGCACGTCATCGCTCTGCTGATCCGCAAACAGCTCCTGAATCAGCCGGTCGAGGTCGGGGGTAGGGCGCGGAAACTGCTGGGCCTGGGCAGGCGCGGCTAAGCCCAGCAGCCATAATAGCGCCAGGCAAAACGTTACCCGTGGATAGCCACGCAACGCGGTTTTCATGGCTGCTTCGGCTTTGCCAGCCGCATGTGCACGCTCAGATGCTGGCTCAAACCCAATGCCGTTTGCCAGGCCGCCGCGTAATCGATGTGCAGCTGGCCGGTTTGAAACCCTACCCCGCCGGTGGTCTGCTCGCTGAGGGCCGTAAAGCCCGCTCGCACCTGCAACACATCCAGCACTTTGTATTCGAGGCCCACCCGAAAATCGGCATCATGGTCCACGTCTTTTTCGGTTTCCACCGTTAGCAGCACCTTATCGGTAGGGTGGTAGCCCAGGCTGGCGCGTAGTACGGTGGGCACCCGCTCGTCCTGGTATCGAGCCAAACGGGCTTGGTTGAGGTTATAGAGGTAGGCGCCGAACACCAGCTTTTTCGGCACAATCTCGGCCTGCCCGCCCAACGACAGGGCCAGCGCCCGGCGGCTACCCAGCCCCTCTATGCTCATCTGCAATACGTCGAGGCGGGCGCCTACGCTCACTAGTCCGCTGCGGTAGCCGTAGGCAGCGCCTAGGCGCTGCTCGGCGTAGAGCTTGCCACCGAAGCGCTGGGCTTCAAAACCTAGCACTCCGTTCTTCGCACGGTTTTCTACTACCTCGCCCAGAGGCAGCGCCACGGCCAGGGCGGCCGTATTGAAGTTGGGTAGCAAAAAGCGGTTTTCGGCATAAAAGCCTACTTCCGGCTGGGTGAGCTGACCCAGTCCGGCGGCGTTGTTGCCCACGGCCCACACGTCGCTGAGCGTAGTGCTGGTGTAGCCCAGCGCCGCCGCCCGTGCGCCCCGGATGCCAGGGCCGTTGCCCTGGGCCAGCGTGTGAAATCCCAGCAAAAGCAGGCAACACGATAATGCGTAGCGTTTCCTCATAGAAAACCTATCAACATACTAGAATAAATACACAAACAATTCAATAAAAGCCACTGAAACAGTGGCACATCCTTGTTTAATTCAAATATCCCGCCAAATAAGACTTACTTATTTTGAAGCTGTTTAGAAAGTCATCAGAATTTATTAGAACGTCATGCTGAGCTTGTCGAAGCATCTCTACCGTTTACAGGCGAAGCGGTAGAGATGCTTCGACAAGCTCAGCATGACGTTCTAATAAATTCTGATGACTTTCTAAACAGCTTATTTTACCTGCTGGCACTAGCTACCGGCATTTCGCGTTCTTTGCGTAATCATGAAGTTTCTATTCCGCCATTTGCTGCTGGCGCTGCTGTGGCTATACCGCCATCTGGTGTCGCCCCTGAAGCCTCCTACCTGCCGCTATCAGCCCACGTGCTCGGCCTACGCGGTGCAGGCCATTGAGCGGCACGGTCCGTGGCGGGGTGGCTGGCTGGCCCTACGCCGCATTGGGCGCTGCCACCCTTGGGGCAGCCACGGCTACGACCCCGTACCTTAAACCAGCTATTGCCGTATACTCTTGCACACACTGCCTCTGCCCCTGGGTAGGGGCCTTTTCTTTTGTCCTTTTCATGAATATTATGCCCTCTTTGCTGACTACGGCTCTACTAGCTGGCACACTGTTGAGCAGTTGCAACTCTACCCCTGCCGAGCAGTCTGCCACGGATTTCACTACCACACAGCCAGACCAGGGAAAGAAAGGGAAGAAGAATAAAAAAGATAAGAAGTCGAAGAGCAAAGACGTGGAGCTAAACCAGGTAGGCGACTTGGAAGAAGTTCGCGAAAGCTCGGGCTTGGCCCTAGCCGATACACCCGGCGCCTTTTACACGTTCAGCGATGCGGGCAATCCACCTATCGTCTACAAGGTATCGGACACGGGCAAGCTACTGGGTACGTTGCGCCTGAGTGCCACCAATCACGATTGGGAGAGCATTGCGCGCGACAACCAAGGCTATTACTACCTGGCCGATGCGGGCAACAACAGCAATGACCGCGAAGACTTAACCATCCTCCGCTTCCGCCCAAAAACACCCAATCAGGTAGAAAAAATCAACTTCTCCTACGCCGACCAAACGGAATTCCCTCCGAAAAAAGGCGACCGTAATTTCGACGTAGAGGCCTCGATCTGGCATCAAAACCAACTCTACCTATTCACGAAGGACCGCGCCACTAGCAGCACCAGCAAGGTGTATACTCTGCCCGACAAACCTGGCACCTACAAGGCAAAGTTGCTCACAAAACTGAGTATTCCTGGCCAGGTGACGGATGCCAATCTTAGCCCCAATGGCCGCCGCTTAGTACTCATGGGCCGTGAGGAAATGTTTGTACTGGAAGGCAATTCGTTGGCTGACGCGTTGAAGGCTACACCCCGCCAGATTTCGCTGAAGGGCGCCGGGCAAACGGAAGGTGTTGTCTTCACCGACGATAATACCATCTACATCAGCACCGAACAGGGCAACTTATACAAGTACGAGTTTTAGCTGTGAATAAAAAAGGTAGCGTCAGCCCGAGCTTGCTCGGGCTGACGCTACCTTTTTTATTCACGACTGTACAAACGCGCAACTACTTTGCTTGCGCCAGCTTCGGATTTTCCTCTTCCCTACCCAAGTCACGCGGGGCATAGCCGTAGGGGTTTTTGGGGTCTTTGCCGGCGCGCCAGAGCACCCATAAACCAATGGCTATCATTGGGATGCTCAGGATCTGGCCCATGTCTAGGGGTAGGCTGTTCTCAAAATCAACCTGACTTACCTTCAGGAATTCCACGAAAAAGCGGAACGTGAACAGCAGCACTACAAACAGTCCGAATAATTGCCCGCGCGGGGTGCGTTCCTTGGTGCGGTTCCACATGAAGTAGAGCAGGAAGAACAGAAACACGCAAAACAACGACTCGTAAATCTGGGTAGGGTGGCGCGGCACGGCTATGCCATTCACAAAATGCTCCCGGTCGCGCAGGAAGATGAAAGCCCACGGCACGTCGGTTTCGCGGCCCACAATCTCGGAGTTCATCAAGTTGCCCAGGCGGATGAGCGCTCCACCCGACGCCACCACAATCACGATGCGGTCGAGCGTCCAGAGCATATCAAACTTATTGTTGCGGCTGAACAGGTACACGGCCAGGATGATGCCGATGGTAGCGCCGTGGCTGGCTAGGCCGCCGTGCCATATCTTGAACACCTCCAGTGGATCTTTCAGAATTTCAGGCTGATAGAACAGCACATGCCCCAATCGGGCACCTACAATGGTACCAATCAGCACATAAATCGTGATGACATCCACCCACATCGGCGACACTTTCTCCGACTTGTAGATGTGCGCCAGCACAAACGTGCCCACCACAAAGCCCGACATAAACAGGAGCCCGTACCACCGCAGCGCCAGCGGCCCCAGCGTGAACAAACCCAGGTCCCAGGGGCCAAACTCGGCAATGAGGGGCGATACGTCCCAGGTGATGGCAGCAAGAAAAGAAAGCATAGGGTAGGCAGAAGATGATAGAAATTCAAAGGTACTTACTTCCCGCTTGGTAGCCGGGCAACTATTAGAGCCTTGGCAAACGCGGCTACTCCCCGCTGAAGCTGGCCTCCGGTTGGTGGTTACTCTCTTGTACTCCACTTACTGCATGTAGCCCCGCATCATCGCCACTAAGCAGGAGCAATATGCCCAGCATCACGGCGTAGGCGGGCCAGTGCCGCCAGGTCCGTAGTGGCGGGTGCTTCGCTCCGGTGGCATTCACTAGCCTGGCGTGCACCCGGCCGTAAAAATACGGGCGGGGCGGGACGGCTACTTCAGTTTGCCACTGGTGCAGCAGGTTTTCCCATTCTTCATCGGCGTTAGGGCGAGTAGATGAATCAGACATGGCGTAGGGTGGGTTGAAGATGATGACGAAGCGTTTTGCGGGCGCGAAACAATAACGACTCTACGGCGGACACGGTGGTACTGAGCACCGCAGCTATTTCCTCGTAACTCAGCTCTTGCTCATGGCGCAAGGTGAATGCCACTTGCTGCTGGTCGGGCAGCCGGGCAATGTGCGCCCGCAGAACCTCTACCTGTTGTCGGCCTTCCAACTGGGCCTGGGGGTGGTCGTTGTCAGCTGGTTCGTAGAGCACGCGGTTGTCGAAGCCCAGCAGGCTAGTTAGGTAGGCGAAACGCTTGCGGGCACGGGCGCGGCGCTGCTGCTTGAGAGCCCGCGAGGTAGCCAGGCGGTAGAGCCAAGTGGTCAGGGCCGCTTCGCCCCGGAACCGGCTAATCGTTTGGTAGACTTCCACGAAGACCTCCTGCGCCACGTCTTCGGCCTCTTCCGGCGAGCGAAGCAGCGCCAGCACCGTGCGGTAGATGCGGTCCTGATACCGCTCCACCAACGTGCGAAATGCCGTTTCGCTACCCTGCTGCAATTGCGCTACCAACTCGGCCTCCGCGCAAGCCGTAGCGGGTTGCGCAGAGGGTAGTACCTGTTGAAGACAAGGTAGCGGCAGAGTATACATCCGGGAGTCGGAAAGGAGGAAATACCGCCCTACTACTTGCGGCTATAGCCGCAAGTAGTAGGGTCACATCAGCTTAGGTCCCCTCATTACAGAAAACTTGCCCCACCTCTTTAAAGAAGTTACAACTACCTGTAAAACAACGCTATATTTTTCAAAAAACTAGTTACACCGTGTCTATTGAAAAGAAGCGCCGCTTACCAAATAGCTACAGCGCGTCCAGTTCTTCGGTGTAGCCGCCGCTCAGAATGGGGAAGCGAAGCCAGGAACGTGGGTCCACGTTGTAGTCGTCGAGGTGGAAGGCGGGGGCGTACCGTTCGCGCTTCCACTGGTTGCGGCTCCACAGCGAGAAGAAGCGCTTCACGTACACGATTAATTGCTCGCGGTCGGCGGTAGGGTCTTCTTCGAGTAAGGTAGCGAGTACCTGGGCCGGGCTAAGGCGATTGTAGAAGGCCAAGCGCTCGATGCGGTTGAGCAGTACGTAGGGCATCAAATCGCGCTCGTCGGTCTGCTTTTCTTCCAGGGGGCGCAGCTCGGCGGTAGGTTGAAGGGCGTTTACGTGGCGCAACGCCGCGTAGTGCCGCTCCACCTCCGCCCAACGCAGCCACTGCTTCACAAAGGCTTTATCTACCCCCGCAATGGGCGAAATGCTACCAGCCGTGTCGCCATCCATGGTGCAATAGCCCACCGAGGCCTCGGAGCGGTTGGAAGTGGTGATGAGCAAGGCATTGAGCACGTTGGCCAGCAGCCAGATGCCCGGAGCCCGCACCCGTGCCTGAATATTTTGCAGAGCCAGGTCATCGTTTTGCCACGTGAGGGGGCGGGCCAACGCGCCGGATATTTTGTCCACGTAGCCCGCTACTTCATCATCGATGTTCCAGTTATGGAACACCGCGCCTAGTTCCTCGGCCAGTTCCTGGGCCGAGTTCAAGGTGTCATCAGAAGAGTTGACGGTGCCTTGGTAGGCGCACGTCAGCAGGCGGCCGGTGATGCGGCGGTTTGTCTCGCGCTGCCGGTCTGTGGTTACTTCCGTGCTGGCTTTGGGTAGGTTGGCCGAGGGCGCTTCCTGCGGGGTACCGTCGGCGGCGGCGCGGTGCTGCGCCTCGGTAGGCGCCTCCGTCTGGCCGGTTATGTCTTGAATATCCTTGGCCGTAAAGCAGCCCGTACGGCGCATAAATTCGGCCGTGCCCAGCTCGGCCGCTCCCAGACGAACCATTTCCGCCACCGACACGGCGCACATGCACGAGTCGGCTCCGCCCGACAGGCTCAGCACGAAGCCACGGGTGCGTGCCTTGCGCATGTAGTCGAACAGCGCCAGGCTCAGGGCTTGGTTCAGTTCCAGGTATTCATCGGGGGTAGGGAGCGGCTGAATTTCGGCAGCGGGCGCAAGGGGCGTGTCAAAATCCACATCCACGCATTCCATATCCACTTCCTTGAAGCTCAGGAGCTGATTGCGCGTCAGCAAATGACCCTCGCGGGCCACCAGAATCTCACCGTCGTAGATGATACGACCGGCCTCATTGCCGAGCAAATTGGCGTAGAGGTAGGTGCAATGAAACGTGCGCGAGGCATTGAGCACCAGCTTGTAGCGCAGGTCCGTCTTGCTCATGGCAAAATGGCTGGCCGAGGGGTTCACGATCAGGTCTACCCTACCCTGCAATCGGGACGCGGGGCGCACGTCGTCGGGGCGCCAGGCATCTTCGCAAATCTCGAAGCCGAAGCGCACGCCTTTGTGTTCGAAGGTCAGGTCGCCGAGCGGCCATTCGTGGCCCTGCCACCGCACGGTAGTAGTTTCGCCGGCCGGCCAAGGGTAGAAGAAGCGCGGTTCGTAGTGCACCCCATCGTTGGCTAGAAACTGCTTGGCCGCAAAACCCAGAATCTCGCCGTCGCGCAGCACGCAGCTGGTATTGTAGGTACTCCCACCCAGCCGCACGGGTAGGCCCACACACACCAGAATACCATCGGTCCAAGGCAGAATGTGCTGCAAGTGCTCCAACGCCGCCTCGCATAGCCAGTCGCTCAGAAACAAGTCCTCGCAATTGTAGCCCGTCAGGCTGAGTTCGGGTAGGCACAGCAACTCCACGCCCGACTGCCGGGCCTGCTCAATAGCGGTGCGAATGGTGCGCAGATTATGCTGCCAAGCGAAAGGAATCTGATTGAGGGCCGCGCCAGCAATACGCATGGTGGTGAAGTTGTGAAGGGTGAGTGATGAATATACGTAACGTCAGAACGTCATGCTGAGCGTAGGCGCAGCCGCAGTCAAAGTATCTCTACTGATAGTAAATGAATTACTCACGGTAGAGATGCTTCGACTCTGGCTGCGCCTGCGCTCAGCATGACGTTCTGTTAGATAAAACTTACTTCTCCGTCAGCTTACTAGCGGCTGCTTCGTCCAGAAACCACGTCACGCTACCGTTCGTGGGCTGGATCAACTGGGCAGGATACTGCTGAATATTGCGCTCCTCTTCCAGAATCTGCCGTACGGCCTCGGCTTTGCCTTCACCATATACCAGAAAGGCGGTAGCGCGGGCTTGGTTCAGCAATGGAGCCGTCATGGTGATGCGGTTGGCCTGCACCTCCTCAATATAAAGCGCTTGCACACTCACGGTTTCGTTGGTGAGTACAGAAGTATGCGGAAACAACGAGGCCGTGTGGGCATTATCACCCAGGCCCAGTAGGTCCAAATCCAAGGGTAGGGAATCCTTGCTGTCGAAATACCGCTGCATAGTAGCCGTATAGGCAGCGGCCGCCTCGACGGGGGGCAGGCTGGTATCCACGGCAAAAATATGCTCCTGCTGAATCTCCAACGGATCAAGCAGTGCTTTCTTTGCCATCAGGTAGTTGCTATTGGGGTCGGTGTGCGGCACATAGCGCTCATCGCCCCAGAAGAAATCTACTTTGTTCCAGGCCAGCTGGTCGCGGTAGTTGGTAGCCAGCAGCTCAAACAGCTTTTTAGGCGATGAGCCGCCCGACAGGGCCACCGCAAACCGCCCTCGCGCCGCAATGGCCTCGTTGCCCGTTGCCACGAAGTAGTCAGCCAGCGCTTGGTTGGATGCCTCGACGGATGAAAATACGCGGATAGCCATTAGCACTCTTTTTTATCGTGGAGGGGTAGGGTAAACCAGTGGAAACCGTCGCGGGCAATGAGTGCTTCGGCAATTTCCGGTCCCCACGAATCGGCAGAGTAGTTGGGGAAGTTCATGCTCTTTTTGCTTTCCCAGGCGCTAAGAATCGGCATAATCAGGTCCCAGGCTGCTTCTACCTGGTCGCCGCGCATAAACAGCGTTTGGTCGCCGAGCATGGTATCCAGCAGCAGCGTTTCGTAGGCTTCGGGCGTGTCGTTGGTGTAGGTGCCCTGGTAATCGAATACCATGTCTACCCGGTTGAGCACCATATCCAGGCCGGGGCGCTTGGCCTGCACCTGTAACCGAATGCTCATCTCGGGCTGAATACTGATAACCAAGCGGTTCTGGTGCCATGCTTCTGCCGACTCAGTCGGGAAGATCAGGTGCGGCACGTCCTTGAACTGAATGGTGATGATGGACGCCGAGCGGTGCAACCGCTTACCCGTACGCAGGTAGAACGGCACGCCCTGCCAGCGCCAGTTGTCCACGAAAAACTTGATAGCAGCGAAGGTTTCGGTGTTTGATTCAGGGTCTACCTTGTTTTCCTCGCGGTAGCCGGGCACCTCTTTTCCTTCTACCCAGCCCTTGGCATACTGCCCGCGCACAGCCGCCGAGCGCACCTCTTCCGGTCCGAAGCGGCGCATGGCGCGTAGCACGTCTACTTTGCGGTTGCGCACCTCATCGGCCTCGAAGCTCACGGGTGGCTCCATGGCTACCAGGCATAGCAGCTGCAACAGGTGATTCTGAATCATGTCGCGCAAAGCACCCGAGCCGTCGTAGTAATCGCCCCGTTCGCCCATGCCTAGCTGCTCGGTCACGGAAATCTGCACGTGCTCGATGTAGTTGCGGTTCCAGAGTGGCTCCAGAATGGCGTTGGCAAAGCGGAAAGCCATGATGTTCTGCACCGTTTCCTTGCCCAGGTAGTGGTCGATGCGGTAAATCTGTCGCTCCTGAAAAATGCCAGCCAGCAGGTCGTTCAGCTCCTTAGCCGTTTCCAAATCGTGCCCAAAGGGCTTTTCAATCACGATGCGTACGCGGTCGGGGTCGTCAGCCAGCTTGGCTTCGGAAAGGTTGCGGGCAATAATAGGGAAGAAGTTGGGCGACACAGCCAGGTAGTAAATCACCTGGGCCGTAACACTCCACTCCCCTTCATACTCGGCAATCTTCTCTCCGAACTGCGTGTAAGTTCCTGCGTCGTTCAGGTCCGACACCTGGTAAGTCATGTGCTGGGCAAACTCCTCCCACTTCTCAGGCTTCACTTTCCCGCGCCGCGAGAACTTGTTTACATCGCTCTTGATTTTATCGCGGAAATCCTCTTCCGTGAGTTTCGTACGACCCGTGCTAATAATGGCAAACTGCGTGGGTAGCCAGCCATCCAGAAATAAATTATATAGAGCCGGTGCCAGCTTACGGGCGTTCAAATCGCCCGTACCTCCAAAAATAACGAAGACAGTCGGCCGGATTTTTTCGTTGTTACTCATGCGTAGATTGTAACGGGTGATGGGTGCGGACACAAGCTATTTGTTGGGCGTTACGGGCGTTTCGTTCTCAGTGCCGGTGCCACGGTGCGTGTCTTCCTTGTTTTCTGCCTCCTCATGCGTTGGCGTCCACTGGGTGTGGAATACTCCTTCGTGCCCAATCAGCTCGTAGGTGTGCGCCCCAAAATAGTCACGTTGGGCCTGAATCAGGTTGGAAGGCATCCGGCCGGTGCGCAGTGTATCGAAATAGCTGAGCGAAGCGGCCAACGCGGGCGTACCAATGCCCATGGCAGCTGTGCGGGCCACCACGGCGCGCGTTCCGGCTACCGACTCCTGTATCTGCTGACGCACGGTATCGTTGAGCAGCAGGTGGGCCAGATTGGGCTTCTGCTGGTAGGCGTCGTAAATGGTATTCAGGAACTCGGAGCGAATGATACAGCCGCCGCGCCAGATTTTGGCAATATCGGCCAAGTTCAAGTTGTACTCATACTCCTGTGAGGCTTGGGCCAGCATGTGCATTCCCTGGGCGTAGGCTACTATCATACTAAAATAGAGCGCCTGCTCCAGTTCCTGTAGCTGCTGCTCCTGGTTGTCCTGGTTGGGGGTAGGCCGCGCCTGGTACACCTGTTCCATCTCCTCGCGCAACGACTTATACCTCGAGATATCGCGCATGGCCACGGCCTCGTCGATAAGGGACAAGGGCACCGCCAAGTCCATAGCAATTTGTGAAGTCCACTTGCCAGTGCCTTTGGAACGGGCCTCATCCTTGATATCGTCCAGCAGCAGGTGGTCGGTATCGGGCGCGATGTAGCCGAAGATATCTTTGGTGATATCCACCAGAAACGACTGCAAACGGCCTTCGTTCCACTTGGCATATACCTGCTGCATGGCCTCATTGTCCATGCCCAGGCCGTTTTTCATCACATCATACGTCTCAGCCAGCAGCTGCATAATGCCGTACTCGATGCCGTTGTGTACCATCTTCACAAAGTGCCCCGAAGCGCCCGGCCCAATGTAGGTCACGCACGGCTCGCCGCCTACCTTCGCCGCTACAGCTTCCAGCACAGGCTGCATTTTCTTGTAGGCTTCTGGGTCGCCGCCTGGCATCATGCTCGGGCCGCGCCGCGCGCCTTCTTCCCCACCTGAGATACCCATTCCGAAGAAGTGCAGCCCTTTCGCTTCCAGCTCCTTTGCCCGACGGGTAGTATCCAGAAAGTAGGAATTCCCTCCATCAATCAGCATATCGCCCTCGTCTAGCAGGGGCGTAATTTCCGTAATCACGCTGTCTACAATCTTACCCGCTGGCACCAACATCATCACAACGCGGGGCCTCGCCAAGCTCTGTACAAAGGCACCCAGATCGGTGAAGCCCTCCACATTCTGCACGTTATCCTCGCCGGCTTCTTTTTGTAGCAGCGGAATTTTGCTGGTGTCTTTGTCGTAGCCAGCCACCGAAAAATCGTGGTCGGCCATATTCAGTAGCAGGTTGCGGCCCATGGTGCCCAGGCCAATCATGCCAAAGGCGTAGTTTGTTGATGGTAATGCGCTCATTAGTTAAGAAAGAGGTTTCAGCGGTGTGTGAAGTGTGGTACAATGCGGTAAGAAGTGCCGCTAAGGTAACAATCGGTAGCAAAGGCCCGCTTCTCTAACCGCTCCGGCCGAGCTTGGTCGACACGGTAGCCACCGACAGTTGGGTAGGGTGTACGTAAACTAGTAAGCAGACGATAACTAAAAAGCCGGTTTCCTACCGCTTGTCGGGTAAGAAACCGGCTTATCAGCCAAAAAACAACAGACTATAGTCCTAGCGCTGTCAGGGCACGCTCGGCGGCCAGCTGCTCCGCCTGTTTCTTCGAAAGCCCCATTCCTGTCGCTATCACAGCTTCATCAATGAGTAGGGTAGCCGAAAACTCCATTACGCCGCCGCCGCGCGGTTCGCCGGCCAGTTCGTAACGGATTACCTTGCCTTGGCGCTGTGCCCACTCAATGAGCTTGCTCTTGAAGTTGGAGGTGGTTTCGGTCAACGATTTCACATCCACGAAAGGCTTAATCAAACGGCTGAGCACGAATTTGCGGGCTACTTTATACCCTTGATCGAGGTATACGGCGCCTACCAGGGCCTCCAGCGCGTTGCCATTCACGGAGCGGGAGCGGGCTGCCCTACCCTGGGTGGCATCCAGCTGCACCAGCTTATCGAGGCCCAGCTTGAGGGCGAGCTGATTGAGGCTTTCGCGATTCACGATACGGCTACGCATCTCCGTCAGAAAGCCTTCCTGCTCGTAAGGGAATTTGCGGAATAAATACTCCGCCACAATAGTCCCTAGCACAGCATCGCCCAAAAACTCCAGGCGCTCGTTGCTTTGGTGCCGGCCCTGCTCCGGCTGCTGCCGCACCACCGAGGAATGCGTAAAGGCTAGCCGGTACACACGCACATTGTCGGGCGACACGCCCGTGACCGTGGTAATGGCTTGCCGAAAGGCCCGGTCGTGCCCCAGCAACCGCCGAAAGAATCCAAATACGGGCAAGGGCTGACCGGGCCTCGGCATTAGTCGCGGAATTTGCGGAAGACCACCGACGTGTTGTGGCCGCCAAAACCGAACGTATTGCTCACAGCAATATTCACCTCGCGCTTTTGCGCTTCGTTGAAGGTGAAGTTCAGCCGTGCGTCCAGTTCCGGGTCATCCGTGAAGTGGTTGATGGTAGGCGGAATGATGCCATTCTGAATAGCCAGAATGCTGGCTACCGCCTCAATACCGCCAGCACCGCCCAGCAAATGGCCAGTCATGCTCTTGGTAGAGGAAATGTTGAGGTTGTAGGCAGCCTCGCCAAATACTTTCTGAATGGCTTTGATTTCGGCGCCGTCGCCCAGCGGCGTGCTGGTACCGTGGGTGTTGATGTAATCCACGTCTTCGGGCGTAATGCCAGCATCGCGCAGGGCGTTCTGCATCACCAGCACTACACCTTCACCCGTGGGGTCCGGCGCCGTGATGTGGTAGGCATCCGAAGAAAGCCCGCCCCCGATGATTTCGGCATAAATTTTTGCGCCGCGCGCTTTGGCGTGCTCGTAGTCTTCTACTACCAGTGCGCCGCCGCCCTCGCCCAGTACAAAGCCGTCACGGTCTTTGTCGTAGGGGCGCGAGGCGGTTTGCGGCTCGTCATTCCGCTCGCTCATCGCCTTTAGAGCGTTGAAGCCACCTACGCCTGCCTCCGTAATAGCGGCTTCGGAGCCGCCGGTTACCACCACATCGGCCATACCCAGGCGAATGTAGTTGTAGGCCGATACGATAGAGTCGGACGAGGAAGCGCAGGCCGAAGTCGTTACGAAGTTGGGGCCACGGAACCCGTTCTTGATCGAGATGTTGCCCGATGAGGAGTCGGCAATCATTTTCGGGATGAAGAATGGATTATAGCGCGGGGTGCCATCGCCCTTGGCAAAGTTGAAGGACTCCTGCTGAAAGGTAGTAAGTCCGCCAATGCCGGAACCCCAGATGACGCCCACCCGATCTTTGTCGATGCCGCCCTCGTGCAGGCCGGCATCCTTGATGGCTTCATCGCTGGCGATAACGCCAAACTGCGTGAACAAGTCCATCTTCCGACCTTCCTTGCGGTCGAAGTAGTTATCGGGACTGTAGTTTTTAACTTCGCAGGCGAAGCGCGTTTTGAACTTGCTGGCGTCGAAGCGGGTAATAGGCCCCGCGCCGCTTACGCCCTGCGCCAGGCCCTCCCAATAGGTGGGGGCCGTGTTGCCAAGCGGGGTAATGGCCCCGATGCCGGTCACAACAACTCTCCGAAGAGACATAGGCTAAGGAAGAAGGAAAGAATAGGAAAGGGTGGGAAAAGCAAAACGGCCGGCGGCAAGCCGGCCGATGAGCTGTAAGCCGTAAAAAAGAGTGTCGAAGACTACTTAGCGTGCTCCTCGAGGTAGCTGATAGCCTGCCCTACGGTTGCAATGTTTTCTGCCTGGTCGTCGGGGATAGACACGTTAAACTCTTTTTCAAATTCCATGATCAACTCAACGGTATCGAGCGAGTCAGCACCCAGATCGTTGGTGAAGCTAGCCTCCGGGGTTACTTCCGAAGCTTCTACACCTAGCTTATCGATGATAATGGCTTTTACTTTTTCTGCGATTTCAGACATTTCCGTGGGGGTTTGAGGAAAACTAGGCACAAATAACACCATCTTCGCTAACATTGTCAAACAAACCCGGCCTAATCTTGCAGGTACAACATTATGGCCGGGCCGGTTCCACGGGGAGTGGGGCCGGTTCTGTTTTGGTTGTTTCTCACTGATAATCAGCCTATGAAAACCCTCACCCTCGAGTGCGAATACGAGTGCGACTTCGAGTTATTTGGTCTGGTTTCCTCTACCCGGGAACATCGGTTAGCCTGGCTGCTGAACACCGACCTGCGCTTGCGCCTCATTAAACAGCAGGATATTATCTATGACTTGCTTAGTCGTGGCCGGTTGGTCATCAGCAATTACCTGCACACCACCCACACGTGCACACTGCGCCTGCTACGCAACCGTTCGGTGATGCCTTCAACCCTTAAAAAGCCCTACCTCGCCCCCGATGTGAAGCAATACGATTACCTATTGCAGATCAGCAACGGCACAGGTACGCTTGCGCCGGAGCAGCTACTAGCGCGTCTCTCTACGCTTGCCGACGTGCAACACGTTTGCCAACTAGACCCTAATCAGCTGGAATTCAAAGAGAATCTGTTTTTCTAGCGCCTACCCCCACGCCTTCCGTAAGACAGAAGCGCCGGGTTCCGCTACCTTTGCAACGTTTCGCCCCTACCTACCGCTGTTTTTTCGTACTACCTGACCATACCATCTTTTCTTGTTTTACATGGAACCACGCCCGCATTTCAATAAAACCAAAATCGTCGCTACCGTCGGCCCAGCTTCTGATTCGTACGAGCGCCTGGGCGCGCTGATTCGTGAGGGTGTCAACGTATTTCGCCTGAACTTCTCGCACGGAGAGCACGAAACCCATCTGAACGTCATTAACACCGTGCGTCGCCTCAACAAGGATATGCGCACCAACGTGGGCTTGTTGCAGGATTTGCAGGGACCCAAAATTCGTCTTGGTGAGGTAGAAGGCGGCAGCGTAGAAATCAAGGCTGGCGACAAGATTAAGCTGGTGTGCGGCGAGAAGGAAATCAGCACGGCTGAGCGCCTGAGTACGATTTACCTGGGCTTGGCGCGCGACGTAAAGGCCGGCGACATGATTCTAATCGACGACGGCAAGATTGAGTTGCGCGTGCTGGCCACTGACCGCGAAAAGGAGGTAGACGTAGAGGTTATCTATGGCGGCACCGTGAAGCCCCGCAAAGGCATCAACCTCCCCGACTCCGACGTATCGGCCCCTTCGATGACGGAGAAAGACATTGCGGATTTGAAGTTTGGCCTAGAAAACGATGTGGACTGGGTAGCCCTGTCGTTTGCGCGCCGCGCCGAGGACATCCGCTTCATCAAGTCGCTGATTGCTGAGGCCGGCAAGCAAACCCGCGTGGTAGCCAAAATTGAAACGCCCGAGGGCCTGCGCAACGTCGATGAAATCATTGCCATCACGGACGCCGTGATGGTGGCCCGCGGCGACCTGGGCGTGGAAATTGCCGGTGGTGAAGTGCCGCTGGCGCAAAAAATGATTATTCAAAAGTGCAACCAAGCTGGTAAGCCCGTGATTGTAGCTACCCAGATGATGGAGAGCATGATTACGGCCCCTCGCCCTACCCGCGCCGAAACCAACGACGTAGCCAACGCTGTACTCGACGGCACCGACGCCGTGATGCTCTCTGCCGAAACGGCCGTGGGCGCCTACCCCATTGAAGTTATCCGGCAGATGGTCGCCATCATTCGGAGCGTGGAAAGCAAGTCTGAGACCCTCTTCAACCATTGGTTTCCCATCGACCCCAACTCCTCCGGTTTTATGGTCGACAGCTTACTATCAGCGGCGGGCCACTTGGCGAAGAACACGGGTGCCAAGGCCATTACCGGCATGACGCACCGCGGCTACACCGCCTTCCAGCTGTCGAAATACCGGCCCAAAGCCGATATCTTCATCTTCACCGACAACCGGGACTTGCTCACGGTACTGAGCTTGGTATGGGGCGTACGTGCTTTCTACTACGACCGCATGAACAGCACCGACAGCACCATCACCGACCTGAAGAACGTGTTGACTACCACCGGTCATTTGCAGAAAGGCGACGTATTTATCAACACTGCTTCCATGCCGATTACCGAGAAAGGAAAAACCAACATGGTGAAAGTAAGCATCGCCTAGAATCGCAGATTAAATGGATTTCGCAGAATCCATTCCACAACGAAAAGCGGCTTCTCGGGAGAGAAGCCGCTTTTTATTTGCCGTAGGCTCGCGTTAGCAGAAAACCTATCCGTGCTCATTCAATCCGCGAAGTCCACTTAGAGCCTATCCGAAAAGTAGGGAATGTTTCCAGATAGTATTGGCACAGGCGAGGTGGAGCAGGGCTTCGTAGTTAGCAACCTTCTTTTCCCAGCGAATGAGCAGGCGGCGGAAGCGGTTGAACCAGG
>Ga0210040_10000147_pt1 | contig 135737 bp, 113 predicted proteins | sample CryGeyCG12114_NA_FD_185462 | JGI IMG/M metagenome (GOLD analysis project Ga0210040, IMG submission 185462) | Groundwater microbial communities from aquifer - Crystal Geyser CG19_WC_8/21/14_NA (SPAdes) (version 2) | ecosystem: Environmental > Aquatic > Deep subsurface > Groundwater | place...
GTGTATGAATGTAAGATTGTGTATGAATGTAAGATTGTCTACGTCGTTTGGCCACAAACACCGTTCGCCATTAAACTAGCAGCCGTGGTTGTGCCTCTTGAACTCAGGAAGTCTACGTGTAGTCGCTATCGATTCGCCGAAATCTATAAACCCAAATATTCCGCAAACCCAAACGCAAACAAGACCGTAATTAAACCATGTGACTAGCAACAGACTAAAGCTGTCCAGCGCGCCATGCCACCATGATATCAACAACTCCGCAATCACAAGCCAGCTCGCTTGTTCTTGTTTCTCTCTCGGTCAACAAAGACCATGACCTCCTTGAAGATGTCTGGGTGGGCCTTCAAGTACTTCTCGATCTTTGCCTCGTCTCGCAAAACTCGATCAACGTTGGCCTGGGCCAGTGACTTCGAGATGCAACGACGAACCCAGTGGTCTGGTCGGAGGTGCTCATAGATAAGTTCCAGGCCAATGAGTTGCGGGCCCCACGGTCGACCGTCGCCTTGGTAAAGCATATACTTGATTCGGTTGACCATCTCCTTCTGGACTGGTTTGAGGCCGAGGGACTGAGCAGCCTGTGCACGTCGGTAGTATGTATAGAAAGGGGCTGTCTCCACTCTTCCGAGCGCCTTGATCACTCCTTTGTCTTCGCTAACTGTTCGCTTCATGAAGTCAAGTAGGGCGATCATGGATTCGACATGAGTGACGTGGATTCTGATACCGTAGGCTTTTTCGTCGCCGCACAATGACGACCACATACCACCGTCAATGGCAGTGGAGAAGGCTCGAAGCATGGCGGCGGGCAGTGCCTCCGAGACGATGTGTTCCTCACCATCTGGCGTGACTGCGAAGATCTTGAAAGTTGTGCCTTGGGCCAGATCAATGATCTCCTTAGCAGTCATAGAAGCAGCCTTCCATAGTTGATCATCGTCGGCTGGGAGTGACGCAATATCGACAATGGGATTGTCTTGAAAGATATAAGCCACTCTGGTGGGTTGGTCTGCTTGAGACATATCGGAGTCAGAGCCGTTTACGATCGAGGTGGAAGTGTCGCCTTCGACCGGACCTGCATTCGAGGTGGCGACCTCATTTGAGGATTGGAGTTGAGTCATGGCGCTCGTAGTTTCGTAGTATATGGTTTCTCGTGATTGTGATCGTTCGATTGAGGTCTTGAGGAAGTATGACAAGCGATCTGAGGTTGGTGAGTTTTGTGTGTATGCACGAGATACTATTCGCTGATGATCGATGGGAACAGAGGCTTATATGATTTACCATGATGCCAAATGGACCATGCGGCGCATAATAGATATTGGACAAAGTGCATCCTTCGAGCCACAACGGGGTCTATGTGACGGACAAACGCCATTGTGTTCTCGAATGCTTCCACTAAAGCAGAGGACAAAGCACATTGTCCCAAGTGCATTGAAGCCTTGCCCACAACGTCACAGCACCATGTCAATGTGCTTTCAATTCCGTTGGTTCTGGAGTGCAGTGGCACGTGTCAGCTAGTGATACTGATACCAAGAGATGAAGGCCTGAAGTGAACCGACGTCCATGAGGTAGAAGGATTGTAGCGTCCATAGCCGCCTGCTGAGGCGGCAGCCACATTGGTCACATCTTGTACAGGCCCGTGTTGAGACTAGCACTTCCATGCTGGCCACGGTCTTCATGTATCTGCGTCTTGACATTGTGTCAGCATGAATTGCAAGTGGGCGGGATAGCGGCGTCGCTGTGTACGCTTTGTCAATGTGTTAAACCAAGAAGCCGAAGGGTGTTGTACACATGACGCGTGTGAAGTTTCCGCGTCATTGCAATATCCAAAGCCGCGAAGGCATTCGTGTTGATTGTTATGAGGCAGTAATCTAGGTAGGAGGCAGGCATGTAGTGAAGCAAGGAAAGGGTTGAAACTCTGATGGCAAGAGGAGAGCGTGGAGGGAGCTTGGCGTCAACCGTAAGAATGCTATCAGTCAAGCATGTTTGATGACAACCAATGGGACAAAGGACGCCTTGATAGCTTTGGCATGTCAGTAGCGTACATGTATCAGTCTTACTGCTTTGGGTTCGTGCTGGCCATTTGTCAAAGGTGTATAACACAGGGTACTGGCTGTTTACCAAGTTTTTAGGGAACAATGTCCACGTTCTAAAAGCGAAAATGGGCAGATCAGCTAGTGCTTACTAGAGCTTTTTTAATGTATGTATTAATTGATACCAGTTTATCTCGTCGTTGATGAGGATCACTTCGACTCCGCCTTGGCTGGTAGTCTGTGCTATTTGATGACCATTACCAAGTGTCTTCCTAACCAGACGCGACATCCAATCCCGAACGCAGTAACAACACAAATGCAATCACAAATAACTCAATGCTTAGCCACTTCATCCTGTCTACCTCAATCCTGAACGCAGTGACAATATGATCACAAATGCAAACAACTCTGTGCTTTCCAATTTCCAGCCGTGCGCTTCTGATCAGCAAGAATGATAATGGTTTTGGTTGTAATATGTCGAACCCTGAGCTAGTATCGCGCAGCTCCTTTCGCGGCTCGCTCAGCTCGGATTCGTTCCCGTCGGAAGTGTTCGTGGAGTTCGTCAATCTGCTCCCCAGCTGAAGGGTGTCGGTCCTTGATGAACGCTAGAATGCCAGCTTGATTTCTGAGAACTCCATCGAGTGAAGCAAGAGCCAAAGATCGTGAGATGTGATATCGTATCCAGTATGAGGAGTGGGCTTCGTCGTTAGGAATGTGTCGATACACAAGGTTGATGTCGCCTTTCTGAACCCCATATGACTTTTGGTCTTCTTTGTAAAACATGGCCTTGATACGACCAACCATCTCTAAAAGGATTCCTCGGATGCCCATCTCTTGAGCCAGTTGTGCGTTCCTCCAGTAAGGGTAGAACGGCAGTTCATTGACGCGGCCAAGGCCGACAAGGTTGTAATTACTCTTCCAATCGTACTCGGTCGTAGCCTCGATGATTGCGCCCGTGAGTCGTGACAGTGCCTTCATGTTCTTGACATCGATTATGATGGTGTCGATGTTCTCGATGTATATGTTGGCAAGATCTATGGCATCTGAAATAGCGACTGACATAGCCGAAGCCTTGAGGATTGGGACCTTCATGCTACACGGAAATTGTTGGCCATTCGGAAGTCGAGCGACAAAGGTGACCTTTCGACTCTCGTCCAGTGTTGCAATATCCTCTGGAGCCATGCGTTCGAGGTAACCTCGTCGATGATCATCAGGACTAAGTGGTGTGACCGTGATTACCATACCAACCGTGCTGCTCTGGACAGAAGACATGTTGCACTGGATCGGAAAGTCGGATGAGGCTGGATGTAGTGGGCTCGATATACTTAGAACTGTCGGGGGTCTGAAAAGTAACTTGATCTATGAATACTTCAGGTCGCTTTTGGATAAGTTCAGTGAACAACGTTGGAGAGATGATCAGAGAGGAGGACCTTATATAGGATATTTACCATGATTCCACGTCCAAACGTTACGACGTGATACTCGTGAAAGTGCATGTTGTCAGAAACTGACTGCAGAACTTGACCCAATGGAACCGCACGGCGTCACCCAGCCACTGCCAAATAGGTTGCCTGCACTTGCCGTTGCGTTCGCGGTGAAATTGGCCAAGCAAGTGCTTGTCGTCGTGCAACAAAAGTGCTGTAGGTGGCTTTGAAGGTGTTGTGGTCGGATAGCCAAAGCTGATTGGTTCTTGCGACGACGTTCAGACTCCTGCATCCTGGAATTGAGCGGCTGGCCAACAGTCGAGGGCGCGTCTCAGTCAGTGATAGTGGTTTGATGTCAGCACAAAGGCACGAGTGCATCGGCAGCTGGCCGTACAAAGCTGTCACAAAGCGCCTATGGTGAATGTGAGGCTGTTGAGCTACTGTGTTTGTTTGCGAGCCAAACCGGGCGGTCAGCTAGGCTGTGATTTTTGTGTCTTAATACGTGACCGACAGGAAGCCCTTAGTGTATTGTACTCATTCGCGTCAACAGCAAATAGCCAGGTGCATTTGATAGCAGAGAGCCGACGCGTCACGGCGCGGCAGCATCAATTCGTACATGACATAGAAGCCTAGGCAGCTGTGTCATGCTGAGATTTGCAGAAAGACGAATACGTCAGAGAAGAGAGTAGAATAGATCAGGCTAAGGACCTCCGACATATGTAGCCTATGTCCTTTGGGTCTCCATGATTGTTAGCAAGCACATCGATGCATCTTCAGTGATGGTGTCATGACCCCAACAAGAGTCAAAGAATGAAATCCACAAATGGATCTTCGTAAGGACAGAGTCATGACAGCAGCACATGACCTTCAGGGACTTCACTTCTAGACTGCTGTAGGACTTCGAAGACGTTGCAGCAATCTCGCGCTTGAGAGCGCGCAGTCTGTAAAGTCAAGCCTCCTGCATATATCTCTCAAAACGGTGGGAAGTATTCCATGCCTCCCAGCATGCTATTGCAATGTCAGGTTATCACCAGCCTACTTAGGCAGGCCAAGAACATTACCACGGTAGTAAGCAGGAGCCGGAGAGGCGATATGGCGGGTTTCCGTATGAGCAGTGCTTGTATCGCGATTAATGCCTGAACGATTGCATGCTTTGCAGACGGAGCAAGCAATTGATGGCTCAATGGGCGCCTCAGCCAGCGGTGTTTCGCTTCACGACACCTCTTGCAAACTCTCCAAACGTCAAACCCGTCTTTGGATCGACGACCTCGTCCAAGTTCGGCTGCGTAAAGACTGCCAGTGTGTTCCGTGCAACCCGTGCACTCTGGTCCTCACACTCAGCCACATCAATCCCTCGGACAAAGTGCGGCACAGCCTTGAAACTGCCTTGCGTGATCAGCTCAAGAGCCTCGCCGGTCTGGAAAGCGAGGCAGTCACGTGGGATAGAAACTTTGTGGGTCTTGCCTGAACGGTCGCGGATGTAGAGGCCGCTGCTGGGTGAGGGCGAGGAAGGAAGTTCTGAGAGAGGTGATGTGGAGTTCTCGTCGAGGAACATGGCTGAGGTGAGGCCTGTGAGACAGCCATGGTCGAGATGGGTTGCGCACCAATCATCTTCTGCGGCAGGGGTTGCGACGTCCTTTTGTACACTGGTCGCGTGGCCGTTGGTCGTGGCCTGGTCATGGCCGGCGCCGTTCGTCGCTGTGGTGTCCGAGTCCTTGTGATCGTTGCTTGGGAAGTAATGCAGCAGTCTAGCCTTTGTTGTTTCACTGTTCTGTACCATTCGCTCGAGATAGCCTCTCTGATAGCCCTCGATTTCTTGCTCCGCGAAACTATCGCAGGCACGTGCTACTAGCACAGCCGTATCAATGATCAAATTGATCAAAGTCTCCGCATCGCTCTTGAAGTCCTTCACATCTTCGTCACTTGGCCAAACGTTCTCTGCAGTGTACTCATCAAAACCGGGAAACTTCTCTGCGCCATCACGCACGCCTTGCAGGTTGGGGTCTTTGTAGAATGCACAGTTGATGTAATAGCTGCCCTTGTACGTGTCGACGACACCGGGCCGTAAGGTCTCTTTTCCATGGGACCAGCCTACTAGATATTTTGCTGACTCTTTCGTGAGACTTTCGAGCTTCGAAGCTGGAAGTGCTGCAAGCCGAGAGGAGTTACTAAGTACCTTTGTACGGAAGGACCCAAAGTCAGGTGGTAGCTCTGATACGACAAGAATACCGAGCGAAGAGGGACCGAAGGCTTCTAGGAGAGCTGAAAAAGGGACGTTGCCAGCCTTGAGGTCAGAGAGGGATACAGTGACTGGCTTGACAGTGGCCGGAGCTGCCATGCTTGCGGTAAGTACAGAGAAGGTGGCTGACTTAGACCTTCGCGGTTTTAAGCACAAAGCACACAAACACTCGCCTTAGGATACGCTGAATTGCTTTTCTGCGGCTTTTCTGCGCGCAGGAAATGGGGTCACATTTTTACTACTGGGTCTAGCAGATGAGCAGGAAGCAACAGAACAGAAACTGATGTCACGGAGCCAGCGGCCAGGAACCGGCTTTGGCAGGCCTTCACGTGAAAGCGAGCTCCGAGAAGATCATACCAGCACACGCGGGGAATTAATAAGGGGCTGAAGGCATGGCAGAGGGTAGCAATACTGACGGTCAATCACAAAAAGATTAGTTGCCGTCGCAGACAAGGATGTTAACACTGATGGGAGTCTGGAGTAAGATGGATCTTATTTCTAACCCTCTAACAAACGACTCTAACATATGCTTTAACATCTCGACTCAAATATAGAAGAGCTTCCCTCGTAAATAACTCGCCTATGAAAGCGCAAATAGCGCGTCCCTCAACTGCAATACCCATCGAACGCCTCGCTATGCAACTTGGTCAGTAAAGAAACTCGTGCGGCGCAATAACTTTTTTGTCGCAATCATCAAATCAGCTCCTAGGTAGTGTACGTAGATCATCCCTGTACCCGGCTTTCGAGTGTGGCCAGTATCTCCTCATTGGTCGGGCCGTAGGACTGAGTACGTTCTGGCGTGGACGTGGCGCTCAGCAGAGACGGGAGCACGTGCGAAGATGCTGCGGTAACTGCTTCACTGCTTCCCGCAGCAGCAGCGGCACTGGCTCTGATACGTTCAAGAACCGTTGGCGGTGGATGGCCAGCGCGAATGGCTTGGAGGAGAGACTCTCTATCTGCCTCCCTCTCGTGCATGTATTTCAACCATTCCTCGAGAGGCCCTTGTACAGGGGAGCTGCCTTCAGCCATGAGCTGTTCGTTGAGCTGTACGCCAACGCTGTTCTCCAGATCTTCGTCCTCAGAGTGCTCTGCCTCCGGTAGCTGTTCGTCCATCGCGCCAATACCGGCCATTGTCTCTGCTGATGGTTGTCTCATGAACACCGGTTTCACATGAACTGTAACTTTTGGCTCGGTGCGTGGTGCGACCATAATGTCATCCATCGTCGTATCTCTAATGGTTCTTTTGGTCTCTGCTTCGTATTTGTCCTTTGCACTTTTCGTCCCCTCCCATTGGCATATGGAGAGAATCTCGTCGGGCGTCAAGCGAAGCTGATCGAAAATATGGAAGAGGCGCTCATGCCACGGGAATCTAGCCAGTCTCCGCCGATGAGGCTCATAGGTATAGTCGAGACCAGGATACTGGGCTTCAAGACTGTCTAAAGCTCCGTAGAAGGTCTGCACCTCCAGGCGCACCTCGGGCACAAGGTTACGTTGCACATGGGTGTAGAAATTTTGCGGGTCGACCTGCTTGGGTTTTGGGAATTGCCTCCTGAAGACAATGTCGTGGACAGAGGGTCTCTTCATGGTTGTGATGGTGTTGCCTCGGATTTCCTTCTATGGTTGTACCCCAATCTTCCTCAATGTTGGCCACTAGGTCGCAGACTTCTCTTGACCACTGGTCACACGGTTCCCTTCTTTCCTCAAACGCCCGTACTCTTACACCAAAGGGGCCCGACTGGAAGCTTCGTCTGTCGTAGGTTTCCGGATAGTCCCGAGTGAGCGTGGTTTGCAGCAAGCAAATGATTGCGAAGCTTAGGAGTTGAGCTCAACCGGTGTAGTGGCAAGAACAGCAGGAAGTAACAAGCACGCCTGCAAGGAGATGAATTGCCTGCTGATGCTAAACTGGTCGCTCAATGTCGCCCAACGTAGAGAGCATGCAGAATTCAAATCGTCGTGTTGCCTGAGTTGGGCAGTAACAGGTAGCAAATATGGCAGGTAGTTTTCGAGATGTGTGAATAGGATAATAGCGACGGTAAGAGCAGATATTTGATATTGTTCGGGAGGCTGCGAAGGAGGTCACCTGGCGTCCTAGCTGTGTTGGTAGGTAAAATGGGACAAACAGGAGCAGGTCAGCGGCCACAAGAGGTCAGAAGAAGCTGAGGATAGCGCAGGGATAGGATGACACGGATGGATATGTGAGGTGTCTGAGTTTTCATGCGGCTACTACTCAGTGCTAAGCTTGCTAGACATGCACGACAAATGAGCGAGGACCACAAGCCCACCAACGGTAGCTGCATTTCCACAACGAAAGCATATTGAATGACTGGTCGGTGCCAATAACAAAGACCACCAGCTAGGAGAGTAACTTGCATCAACGTGGCCGGATGCACAACCACACACTGCTTCCAAGGATTACGTTGGTTGGCAAAGACTATCACGTCGGAGGCGCTGATGGGGCCCTCGATGCCCGCTGGCGGCCTGTCTGAAATAGAGTTCTTGCTATTGCGTTTCTCATCGACTTTCGGACCGTGGGTTCCACTCCAGAGGAAGCTGTACTCCGTGAGATACGGCCGCCTTGGTAGAGGCCACAACAGTCGTGCAAACCAAATCGTGTGTGAGTATGCAGTGTGACCACTCAATCAGCCACTATGTCTGCGTGCCGCAACTGTCACCCAGAGACTGCACTCGAAGTACTGGTCGTGCGGCACGAGGCTCGACTAGGAAACGCCGAAGGCATGACCAGGGGAGCTCTGGCAAGAAGGTCATCTGGCCGGGCAGACTCTTCAAGCACTTGACCAATTGGTCTGTGCCTGATAACCGTATGCAAGCCTTTACAAGGATTACTGCATGAATCGGTCCAAAACATCCATTGGTCCAGCCCGCTGTCTTTTCTTGGGCGACACTTGTAATTGCCCTGCATGAAACATTCCCGGGGCATCTCCATCTCGGCTCTCGGTCCAGATCCCACGCACCAATCAACCTTGTCTCCATAACTGCATTTCAAGAGAGAAAGAAAACGTCGCTTCACCACTACCATCGCTGAAGCCGCATGCGCCGATCCCAGTCCCACTAACCGATCTCAGTTGCCATACAAAGGTCAATACACAATGAAAGCAATGCGCAAAATTTCGTCGACTCGGTGAAAGCTGACAACAACAACCGTTCGTGACAATTTACGTGAACCTCCCCTACAGTACCAACGGTGACCCGCGACTAGGCCGTCTGTCAGCTGCTTGAAGTTGAACATGTTAGCCACCAAATACTTGCGCCATCATGTCTACCTTCGACGGCGTCGTCGAAGAGTTTCCTAACATTCGCATCGACTATTTCCGGCATCACCCTGGCAAGGTACCTCCATCAGCATGCTTTCTCAGTCATATTCACAGCGACCATTTGTTAGGTCTCGATGTGCTGAAGATGCCCTTTGTCTACTGTTCGGCGGCGACAAGACGAATCCTGCTGAAGATGGAGAAGTATCCACATCGAATCAACTTCTCCACGGGGATACTAGAGGCTCGAAAGCAGACTTACAAACATCTGAAGCTCATACTCAGAGCATTGCCACTCAACACTCCTGTGGACCTCGAGCTAGGCCCCAAAAGTCATATTCGAGTTACCCTGCTTGATGCCAATCACTGTCCTGGCGCTGTCATGTTTCTCATCGAAGGCAATGATCGTGCGATCTTGTACACCGGCGACATACGTTCGGAAGCATGGTGGGTCAACTCTCTTCTTCGTAATCCCATTCTGATCCCATACGCGACTGGGCCAAAGCGCCTAGATTGCATGTACCTGGATACCACGTTTGCTTCACATCATGACGTTCACAGAGAATTTCCTAGCAAGGCGGAAGGATTAGCTGAGCTGATGAAGAAGGTCCGGAGGTGTCCTCCGGAAAGTATCTTTTACTTTCGAGCATGGACCCTTGGATATGAAGACGTCTGGACCATGCTCAGCAGCATGCTTAAGTCACAAGTACACGTTGATCAATATCAGATGCGGTTGTTTCGTGGTGTGGCAGAAGACGGTCTTGGTGCAGAGCCTGGTCCTGCACTGGTCGGCTTTCGAGTCGGCAATGGTGAGCAAGCTGGTTGCCTCACAACTGTTGCTGACGTGCGAATCCACAGTTGTGAGCCTGGTCTGCCATGCCATACAGCTTTGAAGAAGAACAAAAGCATCGTCTGGGTCACGCCAATCATATCACGAATGGAAGACGGGACGGAAATCGCTGAGGTGGGTGCCGGCGGTGGAGGCGGAGACCTCTATCAAATACAAGAAGTGGACCTCGGTAACGACGCTATGATTGAATCGCTGAGACTCTTGTGTGCGAACATGGCGGCTGACCCAGAAGCGGCCAGCCGTCTAGAGACAGCCTTGACAAAAGCTCAATATCACCAAGACCACAAACTTACCTTGGATGGCCTGGGACTTGATCCAGAGGCAGAGGTTTCAATCAAAGACTTCGTTCATCTGCTTGCTGGAAGAGACAAACAAGGGCAACAACCAGCAAACAGGCGTCCACCACCTGAAGCGAATGTCATTCATTTCCCTTACTCTCGCCATTCTTCCTACAGCGAACTACGCCATCTTGTCCAAGCTTTCATGCCGAAGGATATCTGCCCCTGTACCGTGGACATTGAGTCCTGGAATGAGAGCTTGAGTGTGGAATCACTGTTCGGCGAGCTGTGCTCGGCAAAGACGTTCAGGTACGACCAGATAATACGAGAAGAGGTTGAAAGACGACGGAAAGAAAGTGGGACGACGGCAACTGCTGGGGAAATGCTGTCGCAGCCACAGGTGGATAGTCAGCGTACTGAGACCGACCTCCAGAGCTCACAACGGGATGAAGAAGAAGTTTTCAAGAGTGCGGCAGAGGTTGTGCAGGAGGGCACCGGTGCTCATGTCGAGGTTGAACAAGAATACGCGACACAGATTTACGCTCCTCAAGCACATCCTCCTCCCGACCTCAAAACAGCGAAAGAGAGATTGCGCGATGCTTGGCGGGCAGCCAACAATGGCCAGGACGATTACTGTGCCAGCTCGCAGGATAATGCCAGCAGATCGGAAAACGCACAAGTCTCCGCTTCCCATACGCATGCAGCGCTTCCGACATCAGAGCCATATCTCGGGGGCAAGACTGCGATGGAAAGGGTGCGAGATGCTTGGCGAGCTGCAAATAGTGGCCGAGACACTTTGTACTTTGATAGTGATGAGGAGGACAGTCAAATGAGCGATCACACGATGCTACAAGACATGCAAGATGGACCCAAACAAAGAGGAAATCGCATGCCTGGTCTGGACGGTGCTGTGGAAGAGGATCAGTCACAAGTTGACCTTGAGATGCGGAGAAGAGCCTTCGATGCTGCTAGAGCGTGTCTGGCGTATGGTGACGATGGTCAGTGGCGCAATATCAAGATTCGCTGTCTAGGCTACCTGGATCATTCACAGGCAGAAGTAGAGCTGTAATCAAGGTACAGCATTTTTTTTCAAGATTGTCCTATGAATTCTCCAGGCTTTTACTACTGTTGGGGCTTGGAAGATCAGTTGTTTTCTCATTATCGCGTACTGGGTAGTAGTTGTCAATAGTAATGCCCCAGGCATCAATGGGCAGATGCGGATGTTGACGTCATCTCTGTCGTAGATTTTTCAGCAGCTGGTGCATGGCCGGGCTTTGAGCTGCGATGCCCCGGTCAGCGACTGAATGGCGCACTGCTGATATCTTGTCTTTCTGAGCCACGATCTCACTCTCTTTCAAGCTTCATCCTTTTGTCATTCACTTGATCAGAAGGTATAGAACTATGATGTTCGCAAGATCAGCTTTCCGGGCTGCTGCACCCCTTGGACAGGTATGAGGAACTCTTTCAACTTTTCGATACTCGAGCTGACGGGATTGTCAGAGCTTCCGACAGTATTCATCGAACACCGTGCCGAAAGCGTCAACAGCTACACCATGGATTGTCGCTGGTGCAGCGCTCGCAACAGGCACCTTTGGCTACACCTATCTTGGTAACCAGCGGGATGTCCATGCTGAAGCCTACAACCCGGGTACGAAAGCATTCACAGGAGGCGACCAGGGATTCATCTCCCTCAAGCTCATCGACGTGGAAGAGTACAACCACAATACCAAGAAGTTCAAATTTGCGCTGCCTGATGAGGACATGACATCCGGCCTGCCAGTCACCTGTAAGCTCGACTACCCTGCGTCTAGCCATGGAAGCTTATTAACACTGAACAGCTGCCGTCATCACCAAGTACAAGGGTCCTGAAGATGAGAAGCCTACGATACGACCGTACACCCCCGTGTCCGACGAAGGTGACAAAGGCCACATGGACCTCCTCATCAAGGTCTACCCAAATGGTCCCATGTCCACTCATATGCACAACATGAGCGTCGGCCAGACTCTTGACATCAAGGGTCCCATCCCGAAGTACCCCTGGTCCGAGAACAAGCACGATCACGTCGCCCTGATCGCCGGAGGAACGGGCGTAACGCCCATGTACCAGCTTACACGCGCTATCTTCAACAACCCTAACGATAAGACCAAGGTCTCGCTGGTATTCGGCAACGTGGGCGAAAATGATATCCTGCTAAAGGAGGAATTTGAGAAGCTAGAGAAAGATTACCCCGAACGGTTCAGAGTCTTCTATACGCTTGATACACCACCCAAGGACTGGCAGTACGGAAAGGGTTTCATCACGAAACAAGTGCTGAAGGAAGTTCTACCGGACCCAAGCCAGGAGAACATCAAGGTTTTTATTTGCGGACCGCCGCCGCTATACAAGGCTATTTCTGGTGCCAAGAAGAGCCCACAAGACCAGGGTGAGTTGGATGGGATATTGAAAGAGCTTGGCTACACCAAGGAGCAGGTCTACAAGTTCTGAGCATGTTCTAGACAAATAGACCTCTAGTATTTTCCAGCAAGCATGCGATTTTGATCACAGTGGGAGGCATTGTCCGAGGCGCCACCGGCTGGATGACAAGTATAATAGATGCGGTGTGGCTGTCCTACTTTTGTACATATAGCCGTGTCATATATAGCTGCCACAATAGACGTCAAGATACTACCACCTTCATAATGCAGATCTTGATTGATGAGGGTTGTCGTGCTTAGGCACCCACCCACTGCCTCAGTCGTACATGCTTCACATAGGAGCTCACTGTCATCTCATGACAATGGCTCCGCCAGTCAACATATCCAAATACTCCTTGTTCTGGTTCTCCTCTGGCCAACTCACCCACTGCCAATCCCAACTCAGTAGCTCCTCCGCCATACTCCCGTTATCAGCCCTCAACAGCCCCGGCGCAACATTTACGATCCATGGCCGATTCCTACGCTCAAAGAACACACCCGCTCCACAACAACCGCAGAATGATCGTCTCACATCTGGCGAGCTTGCAAACGTCTTCAGAGCCGGCAGTTCTGGTGTGCTGCCTCGGTCGAAGCTGAGATCAATGGCTGTACCATCCTTCGTGAGTATGTTGTTGGGGAACACGTATGTCCACACCGCCATCGGTGTGCCGAACCACAGCCTGTCAGAGCGGCAGACGCAAATCTTGGCGACGTACTTTGAGCAGTCTTCGCGTGTCCATCGTTCGATGTGTCTAGGGTCTGCCTTTGAGCGCATGTTTTGTGGTGAACTGATCCGTAGCTGTACTGCGCCGCACTGACAGGATAACGGCACATTTGTCGTCTGCTCAGAGCCTGCACTGGCAGGAATTTCCACTGAGCCAGCCCAAAGCTGGGCTATCTCGTCACTCGACAGCATTTTCGAATCATCACTCCCCATGGCATGGAACTCGATGCCTCGCGCAGACTGCATCGCGACATCAACCATGCGCCTCGCCAACCCACCATCCCTCCACGACTCAAGATACGTACACCTACGTACCTTAATCGTATCGACCTCCCTCTCCCGCCCATCCGCCCGCTCGACAGCGCCAACCGTAACTTCCCATTCCTCCCTCCGTCGTCCCTCATCATCATGCCCAAATAGTCCATGCCAAAACAGCTTACTGCCGCAACTCGCGCAGAAATACCGAGCGAAGTCCGCGCCCGACTGGTACTTCGTGCATGCGGAGAGTGTTTTGTCGGACGGTGGACGACGGAGCGGAACACCGGTCCCACCAAGCGCGCCGGAGGTGTAGCGACAGGCAGAACAGCAGCAGAGGCCGCAGTCGATTGGGAAGGTGGATGCGGTGAGGAGGGTGCCGGGCTCGGAGATGTTGCCACAGAGGCAGGTTATGCTTGCGGTCGAGGTCGAGATGCTCGTTTCTGTCATGGTCAAGGTAGAGTGCTAGATGGCTATGAAGTGAGTTGAGACTACGATGTCCTCGCTAAAGACATAGTATGGAAGCTGAACTCGTCACGCAGTGTTCGGCGCCCTACGGACACGTACTCGTATCGGGGGCTTGTAGATGCGCAGGCAGCTTACCTAATCGTTCGTGATACCATCGTGTCTCTTCTGTAAGCTGTGGGTCACAGCGTGCCAAAGCTTAGGTGAGTTGCCTCAACTACACATTATGGCTAATCCATGCTTGCATTGACGAGTGGCGCTTCCCTGCTGGTCTTCCTGCGCACTGGCTCGATGGTAAGGGGAGTGAGAGGAAGTTCGGTGTTTGTCACGTGGGAGGTCCTCCAAACGCGCTTCTCCAGCGCGAGAATTGAAGCAAAAATTGGTGCCGATGTTGCAGTACCGATCCATTGTCTCCAACCTTGTGATGACAGCAGTATGCGTCCGCAACTTGTCTTCGTTCGGCTGTCTAGGTCTCAGCCTCCCTCGCACGTTCTCTAGTCTTCAGCTCGTGCTTGAGCTTATTGACGACATTATTGATCTCGAGCTCATCTCCAACCCGCTGACACCCATAATGACTACACGTGGACGTGAACAACACCTGGCTTGAACTCCGTCAAGAATCGCCGAATACGTATGCCCACCTAGCACAAGAGTCTTTCAACTTCCGCATCATCGATCCCACGTCTGGAGATAACTACAACCAGTTCAGATATTAGCACGTTGAACATGCTCGACATCGTTATGCTACCATGGTGCAACAAGTCTCTCGCCGTAGACAAACTTTGTAGCAGTGTGAGTTTATTCACTCACAGCCTCGCCCTGCCGAGCGGCCAACGAGCACCTTGTCTTTCAGCCCATGCGCAGTTGCTTCCTTCATATGCTGCCACCTCTTTCACACCACGGTGTGGGTTCTTCCCCTTGACTGAGCTCAAGGCCCAAAACTGGTCATCGAAGTCAAGGTGAAAAAGAAAAAGGACAAAAGACGAATCTTTGCCGTGGCCTTGTGGCCAGATATGTTGTTCTGCTAATCGGGCGTACGCTGGCAAGTTGGTGAGTTTCAATTGTCTGGTGCTACTCCAAGTGCTATACCTGTGGGGTGACGTACTCGGTATTCTCGATGTTGTCGCAAGTGTCGCTCATCATGCCGCAGGTGCGCAGTCGGCTGAAAGCTGTGGGATAGACCAGGTAAGTATGAAAGGTGAAGCTAACAAAATCAAGAAGGTGCCACACTTGGCGACTCTTTCTTCAGTCTTTCTGCACCTCCACCACATCGCACACACCGCTGGGAAAGTCTCTTTCGATCAACACCTGGATCATCTTTCGGTCTCCCAAAATGCTAGAGGTTTAAGCTTAAGGCCACCGGAAAACTGCAAGCAGAACCGTACCCCACTCTTGATCCATGAACCACCCTACTGGAACAGGCCCCCTTGGCATCAGATCGTCAACCTGAGATGGATCCAGATGTGTGTTTCGAGCGAGTACAGATTGGTTCCAAGGAAGCATGACAGATTTATCTGTACACACCTCCAGGGGCGAAAGCGCACCCACACAGGCGTCCCCACCTGTGCACAAGCACTAACTCCAGGCAATCTTCTCAAGGCCAACAATAGATCTGTTGGAAAGTGTGCTAGTGGGCAGGTGAAGAGAGAGGCGTCCAGAGTCCCGAAGTCGATCACACTGACCTGTTCAGCTACCGCTCATCGTCCCGTCAAAAATCATGAAATCTGCGACAAAGGTGCTACCAAACGATGAATATGATGAAAAGCTTGTCCCGAACGAAAGGTTAGAGGCTGCTAAACTCTCTAATGACGCGTTGCACACCACCTGCAACTGTCGACCTTGTCGCCGATATGCCAAACAGAGCATGTTGACAAAGTTTAGTCAGCACAAAGCCGAGTGGGCGACCTCTCGCAGAGACAGAGGATGATTTCGAAAACGACTGCTGCAGGTGCAGGCTAATACTCTATGTATCGGCACTGGACCGTGATTGTGACGAGATGGGGGAGTCGTTGATTGTCGTTGGTGACTGCGCAAGCTCGTAGTGTCAAGAAAGAAGGGAAGAAGAAGTTTCGGCGAAAATTCTGTGACTTTTGTGTGTTGATACACGAAACAGACGAGGCTTAGCCGAAGGCTACGTCACAGTCCGTCGTGGGAGTGAAGGTGAGTGTTTCACTATGCCACTCTTTCATTATGTGCCCTACGAAGTGCGAGATCACGACTCCCACTATGTACGACATACAAGGTCCCGAAGCCTGCGTTTTCATGACCTTTTACCTTCAACGTTCATCCCATATCATCACGTCAAATACGCATCTGCAACGATGCCTCATGTCTTGATTGCACCACGCCCGCGCCACGAAGCTGGCTACGGCCGCTTGGGTGGTGATGCCCTCACATCACGACCGTCTCCGAGCGCAAAGACCAATCCTACACTTCTCGCTGCTGGGTCTGAGATCCTCCATCCAAAACTCACCCTTCTACCAAAGCACAACCAAGAGAACCTGTAGGTGCTTCCAAAGTCATACATATTGACAGCCTTCCAACCTGACTGTGACAGAAACCATTCGAAGCTCAACAGCCATACGCTCAAACCTGCCATTCCACCTGTTGGCTCTTTCAGTCCGCCCCGGGCAAGATCTCTACTGGTCTTCCGTTCCAACAACGTCAAACCCACCTCGAAACTCCTCTCTTGTCCTGGATCTACACGCGATCAGGTGTACTCACCCGGAAGTGACGGCGTCAAAGACAAATCGTATGTATTGCTACTTACTCAGCCTAGAAAGCACGCATTAACCACCGTCGCAGTATCAGCTTACCCTTCCCCGTCTCGCCGTCATTTTCTTCCTCAACTGCAGGCGATGTCCACAGTATCGACCGTGATACCAATGGTGCCCTTGGCGTTTCCGACAAGGAGACAGAGTCCGAGACTGCTAGTGATGAGACGTTCGTCGGCTCTTTTGACGGTGCACTTGCCGCACGTCGACTTGAAGAAGACCTCGAATGGGGTATCTCAACGGCGGGCATCGGCACACGATCATTGAAATGTCAGGGTCCACCTCGAGTGGTATTTGAGGAAGTATAAGAGCGGCGCTGGGACGAAGATAGCGATGACGATGAGTATGTGTGGTAAATCTTTCTCTATCTCCATTCGTAATCAAATGAGAATTGAGTGAATAGCAACAAAGCCAGCAGACCCAGCAATTCCCTCGCCGGCTCCGAAATCAGTGGCGCAGTGGAGCAACGTCGCCAGGGCCACTGAACTGGTAGCCTCGGCAGATCAAGACTTTCAGTTCAGTGGGACTGCTTCGCCAGATGTTGAGCAACAGTTTAGCGTCCATGCAGTCCTCAGCGAGGAAAACTCCGCAGTATTGAGGCTCGAATCAGAGAAGCCGCTTCCAGCCTCGTCAAGTCATCACCATCCCGTCGACCAATGCAACACATCAGGTCGACTTCTTTCTCGAGACTCTCGCAATGGCGATCAAGCAGCGATATATCAGTGATCGCGATCGGTACAATACCAATGGCTGCTATCGTGTGGTCCCAATGCCTCAGAAAGAAATGCCACGAGGAATTCAATATCGTGCTACCCCACCCAGCTGACCACCTCGGCGCGCGACTTGTTGTTCACGCTAGCCACTTGCAAATCCCTACACAGTACTATGGTGTAATACTCAGGTTGTATCGGCACAATGATGACCCAAAGTGGAAATGGGCTTGCGACGATTGGGAGACAGCTCTAAGTAAGAAGAGTTCCAAGTGAAGCAAAGCAGGCGATGCGATTAGAGTGAACAGGCTTTCTCAGGAAAACGAAGCAAACGATGAGACCAGTGCCCAGGCTGACCAATCCCATATGGAAGACATAGGCGACTACCTTTTCCGATGTCTTCACCTCAAGGCACAAGAAAAACCTGTTATTGCCATCGGCGACGAGACTGATACGATACGCTGCGGTACATAGGAGGAGACACCCCAATCTAAGGTGGGCTCCGTGTAGGAACATTCACGCAATACATGCTAGCGGGAATCTCCAAAACTGTTGTCGAAGTATGCCGCCGTGACACACCTTCCGGGCCAGAGAACAAACTCGTCCCCGAGTTCAGAAGTCGTGAGCGTCGAACCTGAGGTCGACGGCTCTCATCCCATGTCTGTCAGCCATCGCCATTGCTGATCGTTCAATTTGATTCTGTGGCGGTCGACTGTACTTCGATCCCTCTCGTGGGCAGTAGACTTTCAGGTTGTTCAGGTGTTCCTTCTTGCAGTAGTTGTCGCCATAGAGGTCGTAGACCTCTACAGTCTGTCTAGACTTGTTGATCCGCACCAGGAACTTTGGGTGGGACCACTTTGCGTCTAACTTCCTGCCGTGGGCTTGATCGATGGTATGGTTGCGGACCATTACCAAGTCACCCTCGCGAGGTTGAGTCCATTTAGCCTGTCGAATGGTTTCTATCTTCTAGGCACTCTCGCCGAGAGCGAGTGCGGCATTGCGGCGATTCTCGGAACGGTGTTCGATTCTGAAGTTGATCTCATCCGCCTCCAGTTGCTCGGCTTCCAGTCGATCGACCACCTTTGTCGACTCAAATGGGCGAGGCCCAACGACGAGCAAGAGTCCCACGTGATACACATGGCTTTTGCGATGTTCTTCCACATGCTCTGCCTGGAGACCGAATGCTGGCGCACCAAACTCATTTGTATTGAGTCTCTTCCATCAGGCCATTGAAGAGAGTCTGAGGGAAACTGGACCGCACGATGAGCAAGCAGTGAACACAACGAGTCAACGACCGATGAAATTATGACCAGGGATGGAACCCTTTCGCGGCTACATAGCAACAAGACGGAATACCAAATGACCAAAGGACGAGAACCACTTCTCTCGAGAATAGAAGTACTCTTATTGAACATCCTACCATTTCCACTAACGTTGTAGCCATCGCACTTAGTAGCACGGACTACACCGTTCGCTAACGAGGCCCGCAAAGTCCAGCCAGCAGAATACCCAACGTCATCTTTCATGGAGCCTGCACCGAGACCAGAAATTGAGTAGGGTATCACAAGCTCCGCTCCGACGAGGCTGATATCCCACGCAGCTGCGCAACGCTGCTCCTAAGAACGAAAAACATGAAGGCCAAGTGCAGAAGGTACGAAGCATCACCGCAATATCAATGGAACTCATTTTATTTACCAGCCACCGGGTCATTTGATTGAGTGGAGCTTGCGCAGCTCTAATTATCGGACACGAGGTTCACGCTACATACCTAAGATGATCTGATCTGGGCTTTGGCGCTGGTAACATGCGCAGTTTTGGGTGGACATGTATTGCCCAATATGCCTGATGCTGAGACCAATTTATTGCCTCGGACGAATCGCTTATAGCTACCTCGTAGTCAATGCCAAGATTGGCTATGATGGCCTGAAAGAAGATGATGACTACTATAGTAGACTGCGAGCAGCGCAGTTGCCATCGCTGGCTTACCTAGCAGTGTCCAACAACAGTATGCAATGTTGAAAGGGTTGACCACTGCGCTTCGACTGCCAGGCAGGTAGTGAACCTCCCGGTCGCCTGTCTAGCGATTCCTGTGATCTTGCGAGACGTTACATCGTCAACCGCCCTCGCCATGAACAAGATGTGCTTTACTCTGAGCAAACGAGACACGACAGGTGTACCATACGTACCAGCCATCATCTGACGTTTAGGCGCCGTGGTACTTCGCGTGGTATCGGCATGTAGCCGGTCACAGCGCTAGTGAGTTCTCCCGTGAGCGATGGTGTCGCCATATGCTTGATCAAGCGGAAACGGTCAACGCCCGCGGCCGTGCATAATTTTCTGGCTTCTAGCTAGTGTGGTTCTGCATGGCGCGTTGTGGCGTTCGGAGACTGTGTTATACTGTTTGAATATGTCGCTGCTGTCAAGGATAGGCCCTGTAACACTGTTTGCACTTATACCTCAGGCGAGTCGTAATCGAGGCACCGATCAAGTGGCATAGTGATCCGATCGGTTTCTGTCCTTGTGCATACCCTAGTGCCCAAAGTAAGGCCATGATCGAGCTCGACGCCGACAGGCAAAGCAAACCTTCATTCGCCGAATCATCAGAACAGTTCGGCGGTTTAGTCAGCATCACCAGGTGAGGACATCGTAGAAGTATGTTTTTCAGTACCAATTTTCTGCAGTAGCCATCTATCATAGGCATTGGCGGAGGCTGTACGATTTGCTTCATGCAGTGTTGACATGTTTGTCACACTGCTGATATCTGAGCGATCTCGAGGAATAGGCAGTGGCGGAGGAACACGGCAAAGGCGGGGAGAATCAGCGTTACTAGGCGCATCTCGCAGCGTACTAGAAGGTTGCGGGTAGATACCGTCTAGGAGGTAGTGAGAGGCGGGGAGATGTTGTCGAGTTGTAGGTACACAGGTTTTACTGTCGACGTTCTCGTTCAGAAGATCGTCCTCCGAAGTTTCGATGGATTGCATGGGTTCCCCACGGCAGGAAGGAGCGACATGGTGAGTTCCGTCCGTACTCCCGGCAATCTCAGGGATAGGATCAACAGATCGATCAAGAAGTGCCGTATCTTTGCTCACCGTCGTCCCGATCTCCACTTGGTCTGGCAGGTCAGCTGCCGTAGCACAACCGTGCTGCTCCATGGCGGACCTATCTGTGAAGCCTGAGACGTCTGAGCGAGGTCTGAGTGCAAATGAAAGCTGTCATTTGCATATATAGCAGGAGACTCCCTCCCAGCCCTCAATAGACGCTATCTGAAGCGGAGTGTTCTTGGCATTGTCCTGTTCGTGGAGATCCTCCAGACGCTCAGAAAATCTGGCCTTTACAATGTCCAGATCGCCGTCATTGCATTCGCGCACTGAAGAGTTCTACCGACCTTGTCCTTCCATTTCCTCAGGCCAACATTATATCATGGTCGTGTGAGGTCAGTTTGTGCAGGAAAGGACTTGGAAGGCTCGACCTGGGTTCCGATTCATCCGATGCATCCGAAGCGCATTCTAGTTGGTCATATCGAGTGTCCGAGGAGGAGCAGAGGCTTGGTGGGAAGAGGCGGAGGCTTTGGTGGCCCTTCAACACATAATAGTCTTCGGAATCAGAGGCACTCTCAAACATGGCGTTCGTGTTGAGTCCGGAGCTAGTATAATCTGACGCTTCTGGAGATTCAGGCTGCAGAGTAACCTGATTCGAAAGTGTTGTGGCTACGGGCTGGGTTGCAAACGGCTTCTTGGAAAAGCAGAGACGAATGCCCCAATTGATGTTATTGTGCAGTTGTGCTCCATGTAAGTCATTTAATGCTTGTGTGGCGAAAAAGATATCCTCAAATTCAACAAAACAGAATGTGTCGTTCTGCTTCGGCCGAAGGCAGTGCTTCTTGTAGCCAGGTTGCCTCGAGAACAACGCCATGATGTCGTCGTCAGATGTGTCCGTCGGTAAGGGGCCGATATAGAGAGTATTACCAGGGGGATTCGGGTAAGCTGACGTTGTAAAAGTGTGCTCGTTTTGTCGTAGAGTGTCATGTTCGCGTTGTTGGAGGATTGCACCATGCTGGGCGTCATCCATGGGGGTACCAGCGAACCGCCGCACTATCACTTCTTCCAACATCTCCAAGACTGGTGATGGAAGGGCCCGCGCATGGAGGAAGGCCAGCACCTCGTAAAGCGTCCTGCCCAGGGTTGCTGTGCACAAGGTTCGTGACACTGCCAAAGCTTCCTCAGATTTACCCTGGTCGATCAGGCTCTGCACCCGTAAAGCTCCGGTATGGAAGTCGTCCGCTTCGAGTTCGATAACTTTATCACTCCTACGCCGATGCACAATGCGTAGATCAATATTCTTGAGTCCGTCTAGCTCATATTGCACCGTAAATCAGCATTCCTGCACCATTTTGGCATTCGTTCTACACGGGCATGCGCCTTCGGTAGAACGGCTCTAGGGGCGTATCTCAGAGTGTCGCAGTCTCGATAGTACCTTTTGCAACGCTCACAATAGAATTCTCCCATGTTTGAGACCATCAAATCAGACTCGCATGCCGTGCATCTTGCATCGTCTGTATTGAGATAAACAGACATGATGACGCAGGAACGGGCTTTTATCTGACCTGTTGACCAATCACTGGGTCGTATTGCAAGCCCACGTCGAGATCCCAGCATCAAATTGAATTGACGCGCTTTGACCAGAGGTTCTCCCGTCGTACCTTGGTAGTGAACTTCCAGAAATGCTTGAAGAATAGAGTAGTGCTCGCATATCGACATCGAGACACTTCTCTGGTTGCGAAAGGCATCTTCGAATATGATGCAGTCACCTGTCAACCACGAGAGACTTCGAGCGATCTGGCCAAGATACAAACATCGAGCTATGCTGGCAATCAACACTACTACCCAGAATGGCAGTGTCCGATCTTGCTGACATCTGGCCAGGGTCCTCGAAAAATCCTTACCAGGCACATTTCGGTAGACCAGGCACGACACCGTAAGGAGAAACAACGCTGCGAATTGTTGCAGCGAGCCATCCTGACACGGAGTTGCGATAAGAGTGCTGGCTAATGAATCGGCCAAACCGTGGTCGCTCAATTCGTCAGGCCACTCCAGACCAAGGGCATTGCAAACAGATCTGGGTACCGAATGGGCTTGGAGATTATTGCGGAACAATGCTATTGCGTTTCGTATGAGATTATTGTGATTGTTGTGGACTTGAGCAGAAGCCGAAGTAGAGACGATGGCTGCAGCCGGTTCTCGTAGATTTGAGCCTTTCTCTGAGGACCCGTCCCTATTACTGTCTTCAGACCTGCAAGCCTTCCGAGGCTCGTAGTCATGTGGCTCGAAGTCCTCCTCTCGACTCCTCTTGCTCACCGGAACGAACGACCAGCTCCTCTGTGGGCTGCCATGCTGTGCTAGTGCATCTTCTTCATACACCTCACCAACCCTCCTGCGCTTGGGTCTGTACGTGCGCTGAGCTTCTCCATCACCGCTGCTTTCGTCCCATCCTCGTTTCGCACCAAGCAGAGGCACATGAGGTGACGCGGCCGCTTCGTGCGGGCATGCGAAGTATGCTGTAGCGATATGGATGTCTCCTTGGATGGCCGACGCAGAATCTCGTATCTCGGTCTTCTCGTATCGATGTTGTGACGTCGTGAACGCCATGTGCCGCGTCAGCCTGGTTCAAGGTGGGGTCGACAGGTACAGACATTTGATGTTACTCGAGTATCGCAGCTCTGCTATGCGGTGAGTCACCTTCCGCGACATTCCGAACTACCTTTCCTGCGTGGTAATGTTATGGGGGGTCATTGATGCGCAACCCGAAACAAGGCACGGTCGTTGTCGATCTGACTCGTGATTCGTCGTAGCATACGAGATCTCGCTTAATTAGCGTACATAGATTTTCGGAGATCCCATCTGCTCCGTAGACCTCTGCTGTCAAAGCAAAGAAATTCTCTGGTGGCACAAATCACCAAACCAACTACGATACTGCCTGCACGCAGCGCACACCAGCTTCTCACGTACGTCTTGCTCGGCGAAGTGCTGATGAATGCCGCACAGCGTGGCAGGTATGGTCTGGTTTGGGTCGCACTTTGACACCTAATGCAGAGGAGGCTTCGCTAGGATCTCACGGAACCGGCGTGCATGCGGCGGCTGGGGGAGCCGGAGCGAGCAAAGACGTCCATCGATTGACCTCACACAAGAACATTTCCTCTTCACCGTTGAGGACTAACTTACCTTCCACAAATGGCAGGCCTACACATGCAGATTTTCAGCATCCTACAGCAAACGCCTCAAGACCCAGACGTTATTCGCTCTGGGATGAGAAACGTATATACTCTACAACAATAACTGCTTGAATGATTGCTACTATGCGCGGACACGAGGCTACCTCGTCATAGATTTGATAGACCGGCTATCGTCTCCGCCGCATATCCGCTTCTCCACCGTGACCACCTCGATCTCCAGCCTCCTTGTTATGGATCGACGAATCAGCGTGCCGGAAGATCATTCCCAAGCGTTGTCGGAGGCAAAATAAGCTCGCAAGCGTCAAGCTTATTACTGAAGATATGGAAGCCAGAGATACTGCCGAAAATTGAGCGCGGCTTCATTTTCCCGCAATTGGATCATGGCCTCGCTGACTTAGCACTTCCGACAGTGAAGTTTGATGCCCTAGGGGCCGTCGGTGGATCAGTCCGGTGCTTTACAGTGATGTTCTATGACGTCCGCGTCAGCAGTGTTTGCATAGTGACACCGTGACACTGCATCACAACGGCGAAACACGTCGCTGACATCACCCCAGTTACGCGCTTCAAGCAAACATATATGAGGAGCTAAGCTGACTGATATTTCTCTCAAGGCATTCTCTCAGAGCACTAGCATTGGCACCGGATATCCAACTTTCAAGTTCTCCCCTTATTCTGTGTCGCCGGGCTCAACATGTCGTCGAACGTCCTCGTTGCGCGCAACAATGCGCTGAACGTGAACCCCAACATAGTCAATGGCAAAACTGTCGATATCGCCATCACCACGCACGGCTCAGACTTCCTCTACGCCATATGCGCCGTCATGGGCACTGTAGCTATCGGTGTCATCGGTCTAAGCTATCTCAAACCGCGAGAAGACAGAATCTTCTTTTACATTACTGCCGCCATCAACTTCACTGCCTGCATCGCCTATTTCGCCATGGGCTCCAATCTAGGCTGGACACCGATCGACGTTGAGTTTCCTCGTCCCCGAGGCTCACAGGTCTTCGGTGTCAACAGAGAAATCTTCTACGTCAGATACATCGATTGGTTCATTACGACACCATTACTCCTCATGGACCTTCTCCTCACTGCTGCCATGCCATGGCCAACCATCACCTGGATCATCTTCCTTGACTGGGTCATGATTGTTACTGGTCTTGTCGGTGCACTCGTCAGATCCCGTTACAAGTTCGGTATGTAACCTTATTTGCCCATCGTGGTCATCCTTTGACTAACCGTGACCTCAGGTTTCTATGTTGCTGGATGCATAGCTATGTTCGGCATCTTCTGGGAACTGGCGTTCGCTTCTCGCAAACAGGCCAAGGCTCTTGGATCAGATGTGAATCGGGTCTTCGTCATGTGCGGAGTATGGACACTGTTCATCTGGTGTCTATACCCAATCGCATGGGGTGTTTGTGAAGGCGGTAATGTCATCACTCCTGATTCAGAGGCTGTTTTCTACGGTGTTCTCGATTTTTGCGCCAAACCGGTAAGTTCGACACCACGTTGCTCTTGAAAACTTGTGAACACTTGCTGACATACCCCGTCTTGCAGATCTTCAGCATCGCCCTAATTTACGGTCACTGGAATATCTCCCCAGCACGCCTTGGACTTCAGATCAAGTACGGACATCCTATTGGCCACGCACATGATCATCACATAGAGAAAGACCGTCAGGGAGATGGCCAGACAAGTGGTGCGCAGGCTTGAGTCGACACTGCCACAAGTCGAATTTGGAAGGCGCTACGGCAGTGAGACTGACCCTGCCAAATTCTTGATACTGCGGTATCTGTTACCACACATTACGCATTTGCTGGTGCAATTGGCCAAGACAGATTGGAATAGCAGCTGTGCTGATGTGACAGCGATACAAGCTGCAGTTAGCGGCTATTGGGTCTCGAAATAATTGGCTCTGCAAAGGGCATGGATAACATTAGATACCCTTCACTACTGTACTCATAGCATTAATACGATACGATCTTATGACTCAAGTAACAACTCTTCCTGATAGTACGCAAGCGCCAGAGGAGATATTCGTCACGCATGAACATGTGCCTCGGGTCTGTGAACAGGACGCTCTCAGTTACAAGCTCGAGGTTACTTAGAGCGCACACTGCAGGCTTGCCTCCAGCCTCGGCCGCAGCAGCAATAACAACTGCTGGATCACGAACGACGCTGGGCAATGCTGTGGTACCCCAAAGCCAGGACAACGACGTTCTTGCTGTCATCAGCGGAGCACGCAGACTGGCACACGTAGGACTCGGAACCATCTTGCGCCGGAACTTTGCACGACTGAGTCATCTTCCGCCTCGCCAAGGAAGTAAGTGCTCAGGTTGATCGCAGGGTCCGCATCACAGAAACAGGGGTCAAAGCTAGGATATGACCTCCGAAACGGTCCACAGTTCAAGCTGGACCAGCATCCCACAACCTCAGGTCATGACGGTAGCACAGCTTCCCCGTCATCCCGCATAAGCAAACTTCTCGACCTCCGTGAACAAACCCACAACATCCGGGTCCAAGAACGGCAAGATCTCCGACCCGATGATACCTGCGACACCACTCTTCGCGTCAACCCAGTAGTACAAATTCCCCAACCCAGCCCACGCTCCACTGCCCTCCTTCCGCGCCCCTGGCACATCCTCCTTATTAATCATCAGCCCGCAGCTCCACCCCCGGGGCACCCGGGGTAGCGCCGCACCCACATCGCCCGCATTCGACAGCCCAGGCAGCAAGGACTGGCCACACACCCCGATGCCCTCCCCCGTACACCCGACCTCAGGAATAAAGTCCTTAAACACATAGTCCCGCACGGTCTCATCCTTGAGTATCCGTTCCCCCGTCCCTGGGTGCTTGCCCCCATTCAGCAGCGCCAACAACACCTGGCTGTAATCATTCAACGTCGATATCACAAAATGGCCCCCGCCATATCTCCACGGCTCCTTCGGCGGCTGCACGGCCTCCACAGCTGTCAGCTTCCCCGCCATATCCTTCATGTGGACGCGTAACCAGTCGTCGCCCTTGAACTGGGGACCCGAGTTCTTCATCCCCAGCGGCTCGAAGATGTGTTTTGCCATGTACTCCTCAAGCCTCATCCCGGAGACCTCCTCGATGATGAAGCCCAGCCGGTCGATGTTGGCGCCGTAGTGGTGGCGCGCGCCGGGGTCAAAGGCTAGGAACGCGTCGTTGTACTGCCACTCCTCGCTTAGGGTGAGGAGGGACGCACCCGCCTTGCCTTGAGCAGCGCGGTAATCGTACAAGAGGGTGTCACTGCCGAAGAAATCATACGTTAACCCACTTGTATGAGTCATGAGATGAAGCAACGTCATTTCCGTCTTTGGTTTTCGTAGAACCGGCTTGCTGTTCTCGTCAAGACGTTCGCAGACTTGGAAGTTATCTTTGGGGAGGTGCTTAGTGACGGGGTCGCTGAGAGAGACCTTGCCTTGCTCGACGAGCTGGAGAGTACAGAGGGAGGTGATGAGTTTGGTGCAGGACCAGAGGAAGAGTTGGGTGTCATTTGTGAAGGGTTTGGCATTTTCGTCGTTGGCGTTGATGGTGCCGAAGGAGGAGTCGTAGAGACGTTTACCTGATTTGTCCAGGATGACAGCGCCTATGCCTGGGACGCTTTTCGCTTTCACGAGTCCCTCGAAGGAGGAGGAGAGTTGGGTTGCCATCAGGTCGTGCTGAGGTTAGTAAATGCTCGGCAAGCTTACGGTGTAAGCAAAAACCTTTCCTGAGGCTTGAATTCTTATAAGTACTTCTTCCTCGCTGTGAGGCTAGTACTGATGTAGGTGGTATAGTATGGTAATGGTAAGTGGTATATAGGTCGGTAAGACTGGTGGGGCCAAGTCGGAGGTAGATGTAATGACTAGGTCGCACTTGCCCAATATCGCGACTGCTAGAGCGCCCGGATGGGAAGCATGACCCCAGTCAGGCGTGCCGAGGTGGAGTGGGGAGGGGTACAGTCGATGGAACATTCCAAATTAGCTAAATTTAACATCACGTTGACAAACGTGAAAAGCCCAGAAACTGCCGGCTTGGGGTGACCTAACATAATCGGCAAGCAACTTCGAAACTTCGAAACTTGACAAATGTCACCGTCCGCATCAGCAATAGCAGTAGCAGTAGCCAAACACAAGACTGTCCCTATGCACCGGTGTAAACCGCTACGACTGACGGCTATATGGGTCGAGTTTCACACAAAACAGCTGTTAAATTAGTCTTTAAGTTGTAAAGCGAGTCTAGTGCGGGGCCTCGGACGGTCGCGCTTGATATGCTGCTAAAGATGCAAGGTAGATCTAACGTGATAGAGGGGTAACTTAGTATTGCTGCACGAACCTCCAGAGCCTCTGAGAATGAACACAATCAACTTAGAGCTCTAAACCCGAGAACGACACAGCTTGAGCTCAACTCGAACACGAAATAGACCTTTTAGCAGACAAAATAGATCGCAATCTGTAGCTTGAAACGATAGGTCTTTTCAACGTTTATGCAAGAACGCGCGGAGCTCCTGTTCTGTGATATGCATGGAGTTCCTAGATTTGGGGATGCTTCAGCTGTCGAGGAACGGAACGAAAAACGGGCACTAGCGATTACCATCGAGAAGCGACAAGTAATAGATACCTTCAGCAGCTATTCTAAGGTGATTCGGAGGTAACTTAGAGGTTGCTAATTAGGCTATCTCCGCTCTGCTATTCGAGCGTAGTATACTGCTATAGCGTATTAATCTCGTAATAAGGCTTGCATTAGCTATTAAGTTAGTAGGCCGTTAGGCTTACTAATCGGAGTTAGCTAGCGGGTCGAGATCTTATAGAAAAAAGTCGAGAGGCGAGAGACTTATAAATAGTAATAGTAGTAGCGATAGTACTATAGTAGCTAGCCCTTAAGATAATAAACTATTAGTTAACGTCTATTAAGCGTTAATATAGCTTTACGCCTACTAGTACTACTTCTTTTAGTATTAGTAGCTTACTATAGCCGTAGCTAATACGTATAGTAACTACGTAGCTAGCGTAGTTACCTTTAATATAGCTATAGTATACGTACTTAATATAGCTAAATATAATACTATTACGCCTACTAAGGATAAGGAGGAATATTACTACTTAATAGTATACCTTAAGTATACTAAAGGTAGGTATTAAGTACGTATAAGGTATACTAAGCGTATACTATATATATATATATATTTCTTATAGCTATAACTTAACCTTAGGATTCTCTAAGCGTTAAGTCGTTATTAATACTACTAGCTATTATTCTATTATCTCCTTACTATTAGCCTATTCTAATCGCTACTTAGTTAGTCCTAATAGACTATTTACTCTATTTATACGATAGCTACTCTTATCTTAACTAGCTATCTTATAACCTTTCTTTTATAGCCTTCGTACTACTTTTTAATAATAATACTTATTCTATACGTTCTTTATATTACTTTCTAAATAAGAAGAAAGCTAAAGCTAAAAAAGACCGTACTTAAGATAGTATTAAAGAGTAGATATAGTCGTAATATAATCGTATAATAATAAGCTTACGTAATAAGCTAAGTCTTAAAAGACTAAGTTTAAAGTAGTTAAGATTAGAGTCTCTAAGAGTAGACTATATTAATTATAATAATAGTAATTAAGTTAATAGTAATAAAAGAGCTAACTTTATTAAAAAACGAGCTCGTACTACTATTTAATAAGTAGCTAAGAAAGAGAAGCGTTCTAATAGGTATCTTAAGGGCCTAATAAATAGGCTAGTAACGGCTTCGCTAATAATTAAGTTTAACACTATTACTATTACTAATCTTAACGTAGGGCTAGTTATCGTTAAAAGAACGATCTTAAGCCTTTAAATAAAGGTAAAGGCGATACTTAAGCTCGAGGCTAAGGTAGAGATACTAGAGAAGTTACTACTAATAAATAAATAGCTATAGAGAGCGACGATAATATTAAAAAAGGTAGAAGAAGGTAATAATAAGTAGTTATATAGTGTATAATAACTAAAATACCTTTATTATTAGGTGCTATTAGGTGATTATTTATTAGTACTTTAGCGTATTTAGACGCCTATTACTACGGTTAATTTAAGTAAAAGATTACGATTTTAGTAATTTATAAACTTTATTTATTACTACTAATTTTAATATTATTCTATTCGTCTAAGTCTACTAGTTACGAATCTATAGTCTATTAATAGATATTATAGTTATAGTAGTTATAAGTACTATTATAAAGAAAAGTACTAATATATAATCGTATACCGACTTAAAGTTATATACGAGAATAGAAATTTATTATTATTCGAGTTTATCGGATTTAATATATAGATTAATCTAACTAATTAAAGGCTAGCGATAAGCTATAATAAGGAATTTTAACGTTATTCGATATTTAGTTAAGATCGTAACCTTATTATTTTTATAAATCTAGCTACTAAGATCTAAGTATTCTTTAATAGTTAGCGGCTTATAGTTATATTTCTTTATATATTAGTTTATACCCTCTATATATAATAGATAGTTAGCTAGTAGTATTAATACCGACTAAATTAAACTAATAAACTATAAGCTAAGCTTAAGATTATTCTTAAAGTAATTTATTCGAAACCGTTATAGTACTTAATTAAAGCCCTATTTTATAATAAGCTAAGCCTCCTAAATCGATTAATTAAATAAGTCTTAGTCTATAGTTATCGGCTTAGGATATAAGAATAGAATTAAAGAGTTATAAAAGTAGGCCTAGTTACTAAAGATATATAATAATTAATCTTTTAGTATACTCGTAAAGATATCTTATAGCCGTTATTATACCTTAGATTATTATAGTATTATTACGTTATTAGCTTTACCCTTATATAGCTCGTTTAGCGATATAATTAAGCTATTTAGCGTTACGATTACTTACTACTTTATATCGTACGCCTTCTTATAACTTAAATATATAAGCCGCTACTCGTTAAGTAGTTAATAAAAGGGCCTAAAGGTACTATTAATAAACGCTTAAATAACTCCTTATCTACTATAAGGCTTAATTACAGCTATATATTTCTTTAGCTACTTAATATTATCTAATATTAGGTATTAACGTAATATTCTCTTATACCTACTAGAGAGGTATAGTACTAGATCTATAGTAATAGTACTTATTTAGCTTATATAGTAGTAGAAGGTATCTTAGTTTTATTAAAGGTATAAGGGCGTTACTAACTTATATAATAGTATTACTAATATATCTCTTACTTTAATCCTTACGCGGTAGCGATATTTTACGCTTTTTAAGTTAAATAGTTTAACTAATTAATTAATCTACTACTTACTAAATCGAGTATATTACTTATACTTATTATTACTTTAATTATTAAGAGACTACGAGCTACGATTATACTTAACTAGTAGGTTATAAAGCCGAATATACTAACGCGTTTAAGCGTTTTATCGTCTTCTTACCTTAAGGTCTTATAGTATAATAGCTATTACTACTACTCGCCTTTAAGCGTTAAGTATAGGTATATTACTTACTACTTATTATCTTACTACGTTAAGAATAAAGTAATATACTACGATAAGGGCTAATAGAAAAATTTAATAGTAGGTTACTAATAACGCGTTACTCTTATCTTAACTAGTAATATACCTTACGCCTTACTCGATTAGTAACCTTATTATAATTCTAAGGACCTTAGAATTATAATAAGGTGGATAAGGCCTCGCTTTACTATTTAGGATTAGCCCTACTATTTAGGTAAGGTATTATGCAGCTAACCCGGATAGCAACCTCTAAATCACCTCCGAATCACCTCAGAATGGCTGCTGAAGGTATCTAATGTTGGAGGGCGCTAAAGATCTTGCGTCGTTGCCGGTGCAGTCAGCTTTGTCAGCAACAGGGGCATGAATGACAATTCATTCTCACCGGCCAATGGTAAGAAAATATAGTCTACCTACTTTACGACGAGATGTGGTAGAGACAGTTTGACTTAATCCATTCATTGAGCTACCTATAACGCAGCAGGATGTTCTACTTTTGATTGAGTCGGGTATGCACAGCTCTTCTGTGAATCAGCCAAATATGGTGAATGCGAGATCAGCCTCAAGGCTTGTCCTCCTTGTATGTTTGTAAATGAGTTGTGTATGAGTTAATGGATTTCTGTATGTAATCCTGGATAATGATGAAATTATGGTATCATGCATCGTGTCGAGGATCTAACAAGGCTCGTATCTTCACAGCACGGTGCTGGTGGCTGGATTCCTCATACTAGCAGTCCGATCTCTGCGTCTCAAACTGGGCTCAATCGCGCTCTGGGTTTCCGAAGGTGCATAGCGCCTGCCATTGACACCACTTACCGTCGCGACTCGCAGTGGCTGGCCGTCCTTTCTAGCACTGAACTGGGGTGAATTGGCAACAAAATAGTTCGGAGCAGGTACAGGGTACCCGTTCGGTGGTGTTGGTGGAATTTGGTTTACACTCGGTATGTTCGGCTTCGGCGCATTGGAGCCCATGTTAGGATTCACAGGTGGAGGTGGAAAAGCATTCGGATGTGGTTCCGAGTAGCGATATGAGCTGGGGGGCGGTGCATATGCTGCTTCATCAGGCCGTGGAGGATGATCGCTTCGATTGAAGGCGTCGTTGAACCTTACGCCACTGGAAGACCGCTCAGACGACTGATCCAGATAACGTCCTCTGGGGTCCGGTGGTCCTTCAGTCTTGTACTTGCGAATCGACTCACTTCGTCGTGGCGAGCGTTTGTTATTATTAATTGTAGGGACCCGCCCATCACTGGAATGGCGTCTTTGATTTTTGGAGAGAAAGAAGCTTGGCATGAAGGATGCACCCCACCGAGATCGTCTCTTGGTATCTTCTTCCTCCGAGGATTTGTGCCTTCTGTATGACTCTTCCGAGCTTGCATCATCAGCAGAGTCAGGTCTAGATCCCGAGGAGATGTTGCGGTCGTGTCGCGGATCTCGCCTTCTGTTGCTGCGCTCAATGGAGGTGTTGCTGCCTGCCGGTCGCGGAATAACTGGAGAGGCTTGATAACGATTTGGTGTACCTGTGTTGGACCCCTGTCTTACATGACCACCCTGAGATACTGGTCGAACTGCTGAACGGCTTCGTGCTTTCATTGCTGCCTGTTTCTCTGACACCGGCGTACCGCCTGGCGATATGACGTCGGGCACACTGCTCCTCCGTCTTATTGCCTCTCTCCTTGCTAGCTCCTCCTCACTGAGTGAGCCTCTTCCTTGACCGTAGGCTGGCCTCACAGGTGTGGAGCGCGCAAAATAGCCTCCTGGACTGGTCCCGCTTTCAGGATTTGGCGAAGCATAGGGTGACAACTTAATGCGCCGCATATGGTCCTGGCTGATCTGGGATATAACAAGCTTGTGCCACTTTTCCATATCAGGGTCTGGTCTCACTGGAAAACATTCCGTCGGTATTGTTTTGGGAAATATTCCTCCTCCTCTTCTCGGCACATCGTACAGCTCGACGGCTTTTTGTATAAAGCCAACATGCTCGTCAGGGCATAACAACAATTGCAGTGTTTGCCATCTTACATATCCGTCGTCAGTCAGACACGGTATCGAGGGCGCTTCGAAGGCATTTCTGGTGGGCTGCAGGCTGTGATAGCATCCAAGCGTTCGATAGATCCAGGACACGCCATGTTCGCCGGTATTCCTGAAGAGCTCGTCGTAGTTTCCACCGCAAGACCGATAGAAATTGGCCAGTTGGCTAGGCGAGAGATCAGGGGAGGTTGACGGAGGTTCAAGTCGGCGCTGCAGGGCAACATGTGAGTGCGCTGATAAGGCCACTTCCGGATTCTAGCTTACGATGATTTGTGTTAATCCACGACACAGCTCATCGAACACTCTCGACGCTGTCTTGTCGTGGTTTATGAAATATTCCCATCGAATGCTTCCTCCATTGCCATTTCGCTGCCCTTCCGACTCCCGGCTCATCGTTCTTTGTGCTTCCGCTGGCCCCGGCTCTAAGCGAGCAATTGTATTGTGCGCAGTGGAGAGACAACGATGCTTCTCATCACGAATGCAAGGCGCAGAATTGGGAAGCAATCAAGCGCAACTTGTTCGTCATCTGTGGAACAGAGACGGGGAAGTGAGGTACCTGATTGCTCGTGGCTCAGGCCAGCATCCCATTTGGTGTTTGACGTAGGACGAAGTATGTTGTGCGACAGTCGCAATGCTTCTTGGGCGTAGGTGCAAACCCTGTGTAGTTTGTCGCTGCTGGAACAATAATCGACGACATCGAGTACGACGGCGCAGCAGGAATATGCTTCTCTGACCATGCGATCAACGACTGCACCGAAGCTCACCGCTTTCTCGTGCTGTGACTTGCCAGATGCATGACTTGCCTCCACTCCACCTCGCGCAGTCGCGGTCTTCTGCATAAGGCACCCGCGGTACGGGGTTGTCCTGGCCAGCCACAAGCACGGTCTTAAGCCCAATCCTGGTCATTGGCCTCCACTTGGTGCCTGAGTGACGCCTGAACCCCAGGCAGTGGCGTTGCGGCTTTCAGATGCGTCTTGCGAACATGTCCTATGACGATATCATGGTCCGGAACTTGAAGACCTTGCGAGGCGCAGGCATCCTTGGGGGCATCCATGCGGTGAGTGTGCATATGATAACGGCCACGTGAAAGAATAACGCGGTCATGACCCAGGTCATACTTTCGAGTCTTCTCCCGCACAGTTTTGTTCGTTGACTACGAGACCACTGTGTGCGGTAGAGTAGGGTGAGTTAGTGATGTCTGTTGCCATGAGGGCCAATGGAAGAACGAAATACTGCGCCGAGGCATTGGAATAGACCTTTGACAGCGAGCAATAGAAATGATGTGATTGCGGTTCATTGTATTGGTATCGACAACGGCAGGAGCACCCCCAACAGTCAAGCTCCGTGGGAGGAGCGACTGCCGCGCCCAGTACTTCGCACGTCTTCAAGAGGCAATGATTGAAAATATGTCTCAAACTATCTAGAAGATGAAATATTCTTGTGAAAGCGGCAATACCTCCGCAGGCTCTGCAGTGCAGTGCATCCCGTCAGCCTCCACTCTGTAGCTCTCAGGGTCGACTTTCATCTTCGGCATCGTATCATTGAATCTCATGTCTTTCTTGCCAACAGTCCTGCAACCCTTTACAGCCTCGATTCGCTTTGTCAGACCATACGAAGCAATTGCTCCATTGTCGACAGATGCTTGCGAAACAAAGGTAATGCAAGTCGTTCGTGGTGCCAGAGACCCGAACTGTGGGCGGACAATTATGGGTTCGATGGTCGGGATTGAGGCATTTGGATCACCCTGACAAGCACATTAGCAGATACGCCACCAGCACTTGGAGGAGACTCACCATCATGGCAGAACTGATGAACCCGCCCTTGATCACCATACTCGGCTTCGTCCCAAACATAGCTGGCCTCCAAAGACACAAATCAGCAAATTTGCCTACCTCTACGCTCCCTAATACGTGGCCCCATCCCTGCGTGAGCGCTGGATTGATGGTATATTTCGAGATGTAGCGCTTCACACGGAAGTTGTCGGCGCCTGTATCTTTGTCCTCAGGTAGTAAACCTCGCTGCACCTTGTTCTTGTGGGCTGTATTCCACGTTCGGAGAATAACTTCGCCACAACGGCCCATGGCTTGGCTATCAGAGGACATCATGCTGATGGCCCCCAGGTCGTGGAGGACATCTTCGGCGGCAATCGTTTCAGCTCGAATTCGTGATTCGGCGAATGCGACGTCTTCAGGGATGTTCTTTGAGAGATGGTGGCAAACCATCAGCATATCGACGTGTTCGTCGAGCGTGTTTCTTGTGTACGGTCGTGTCGGATTTGTGCTCGATGGCAGAACGTTCGGATGCTCAACAACCGATATGATGTCTGGTGCGTGACCGCCTCCTGCTCCCTCGGTATGATATGTGTGAATTGCTCGGCCTTTAAAGGCGTCAATCGTGGTTTCGACAAAGCCGGACTCGTTGAGTGTGTCGGTGTGGATAAGGCACTGTATATCGTGTTCGTCGCAGACGCTGAGACAAGTATCGATGGCTGCTGGTGTTGTACCCCAATCTTCATGAAGTTTCAGGCCACAAGCTCCCGCCTCTGCCTGCTCTCGTAGTGAGATCGGCGAGCTGTCATTACCCTTACCAGTAATACCGTAATTGATAGGCAGTGTGTCGATAGCCTGCAACATTTGCTTGATATGCTGTTTGCCAGGTGTGCAGGTCGTAGCATTCGTGCCAGTGCTGGGACCAGTGCCGCCACCGAGAAAGCTCGTAATGCCGGACGCGAGCGATTCAAGAGCCTGCTGCGGACAGATCAAGTGAATGTGGCTATCGATACCACCAGCTGTGACAATGTCATGCTCCGCAGCGATGACATCCGTACTGGCCCCAACGGTCATATCGGGATGTACACCGTCCATGACATCAGGGTTCCCAGCTTTGCCAATAGCCTTGATGTATCCGTCTTTGATACCAATATCAGCTTTGTAGATACCAGACCAGTCCACAACCAGCGCGTTTGTGATCACGGTATCAAGCACTTCTTCATCCTTCCTTCCGGAAGCCTGTCCCATGCCCTCTCGCAACGTCTTTCCACCACCAAACTTACACTCATCGCCATAGACCGTCAAGTCCTTCTCAACCTTGATCCACAAATCCGTCGCTCCAAGTCTCACAACATCACCAGTCGTAGGCCCGAACATTCCAGCGTAATCTGCCCGGCTCATCTTAAACACGTCGATATGCGCGGCATCACCTGCCGGTTCAGGAGCATGCGCGAAGCCGGCCTTCTGAATCTTCTCCACGATTTCATCTACTTTGCTGAGATCGATCTCTCCACTCGCCAGGCAATTTCCCCCGCGAATCACTCTATTTCCTCCGATCTCAACAAGTGTCACAATCTTGCTGTCGCCGGGCTCGAAGCGTACTGAAGTCCCAGCAGCAATATCCAATCGGAATCCGTAAGCCTTGCCCCGATCAAATTCGAGCCGTGGATTAGTCTCAATGAAATGGTAGTGACTTCCCACCTGAATGGGTCTGTCGCCTTTGCTCGTCACCTTGAGCTTAATCCTCTTCCGACCCTCATTTAGTGTGATAGCCCTGGAATGCTTCGCGACAATGACCGCGCCGGGCATCTTCTCACTTTCGTACTCACTGGCATCAGCGGGCGGAAATAAGTCCTTTGAAGGGATAGGCAAAAAGGATCCGTAGAGCGCACGCTCAAGGTCGCCATCGTCCGAGCTGACGGGATGGTGAACGGTAACAAGGTATGTGCCAGTCGGGAATGTCCCTTCCACTTGGAGTTCTGTTAGAGTCGAGGTTACGGAGGGCAAAACATGACGGCGGCCCAGGATGGTTTTGCCAAGCGACATGAGGTCCGCGACTGAATGATTGCCATCACGGATGAGCTGCAATGGTCAGTGTCTCTGCTCGGCTCGAGGCAGGTGCTGAACGCTTGCCTCTTGAAGTACGCTCGCGATGAGTCCCTGCGGAAAGATCAGTCATTGTTGAAACACCGGGAGGGCAAGGCAATTTGTACAGTCGCTTCTGCATGGTTGAGCTTCACACCTCTAGCGAGCCTCCTTTGTGCTAAGAGGCCAACCTGAGCTGTCACGAGCTTATCAAGCTAGAATATTATGTTAGGACGTTAGTAAGCGAGAATGCTTGGAAGCTCCTACCTCGCGCGGAACGAGCTGCATGATTGTTGTATATTCAGGTCATCTTCAAGTGTTCAGAAATGGACGGCAGCACAGGCACACTGCTGCAGACGCAGAACGGCTTGTAGACCATCAGATGATGGCTTTGCCGGCATGGTGGGCTTAGCAGACATCCTGATGAAGATGGATCCTTATCTCTTGATAAAGGTCGGAAGGTGCGGGGTGATTGGTTAGGCACAGTACGTATGAACAACACGATGCAGTCACGATTTGAAAGGCGTGAGCTTGATCGGGGCTACTGCTGCCAGTGTTCAGGAAGAGGGGCTTTGACAGGGCAAGGTCAGTAAGTACATGAGTCAAGTTTGTGCTGTGCTAGCGAAGAGGAAATTTTCGAGATAGACGTCAAAATACAAGTCAAGCATGAGACAATGAATTTTCGATACGTACAGTACACAACAAGCCTGTACCACTAAATAAGATGAGCGAGCGCGGAGACCTGAGTGTCAGAGCAGAAGAAAGTGCACTCATAGGACGGCCTTAAAAATACACCCTTAGCATCCTCCTCATGTAGCAACATTGCTGTCCACCATGAATTACTTAAGTCTTTCTGGCCTTGGTCTTCCTCTTTTCGGCTGCTGGCTTAACCGGGACAGGAGATGGTTCCTTCTTAGCCTTCCGGGCGCTGGTCTTGGGCTTGGGTGTCTCCTTTGGCGATTCCTCCACTGTGACAGCTGATTTCTTCTCAGATTTGCGTCTTTTGGACTTGGGTGGCTCTGGCTCCGGCTCCGGCTCCGGCTCCGGCTCGAGTTCAAGCTCTGGTTCGGACTCCTCAGATGTTTCAGCAACCGGTGCTGCGGCAGCAACCTCCTCTTCGGATTCATCAATAGCACCATCGAGAGCTGCAATGATCTCTGGTGCTTTGCCAGCTTCAACCAGACGAGCAGCTTCCTCATCTGATGGCACCGGTTGCTTAGCCTTGTAGGCGGCCATCCTCACGCGATATGCAGCAAGGTTCTTTTGATATCTATCATCCCAGATCTGAGCACGTATTAGTACAAATACGAAGTTGTATGTGGATAGAGCAAGGCTTACACTCTTCTCGCTAGGAGCCATGTCGCCCCACCTTCGTGTTCCTTCGTCGGCGACCTCTTTGGGTCGTGCTTGGTCCCCGAGCTCTTTGTGAATCTGAGCGCGGGCATGTTGCATGTATAGGAAGTAGGGCGTCAGGGCACGCTTTGGCGCGTTGGGGTCGTGCGGCTGTCTCTTCCTCTTCTTTTTGCCGCCATCCTCTGGGTTCTCAACAGCTGGGAGAGCAACTGGAAGCTGGCCAGTCAAGAGACCAGAGTCGGTAAGGACGTTGGTGAGGTCTGCATTGAGGGCTCCGACCTTTCCTGGTGCGAGGACGGTATTGGCATGATTGATGTATGCTCGAGATAGTTCTTGAACACTAGATTGGAGAGTAGCGAGAGCAACGATGACCTATGGACATGAGTTAACAACAGCTTTTACTGTTATTGTGCTCTGCACTAGGAGTACATGATATGTGTGGACGAATTTTAGACCATTGTGCTACGGCACACAAGATGGCCGCATTTATAGTGACCACGCTTGCTGGTACAGTGACATAGGAAGTTTGGGTGGAAGTCAACACGATTGCGGCAGGGATATGATGTCGGTGTTGTGATGTGGGGGAACAGCAGGAACATGGTTTGCTAGCCGTGACCGTGTGCTTGCTTCAGCTGAGATCTACGTCTCGAAGCCGATAAACGCGTCGGGCAGGGAAAATGGAGGACTCACCGAATCTCTTGTCCTCTGGAAGTCTGTTTGAGGTCAGCGACAGCAATGTGGTCAAGTAACTGGAGCACTGTACCAGCTATGTTTACTTGGACTGTGCCTTCAACAGGCTCGACGGTTTTTTTCGCCATGTTGAAGCCCGTTGTTGCCTATGTACGAAGTTGTATGGGCAAGAATAGCGCGTGATGGGGAGCTGCGCAGGTGTGGTAGAAGTCTAAGAGAAATTTGACGCGGGCGCGGGGGGTGCGCTGATTTAAGCTGCATTGGACCGAATGTGCCAAAAGATCAACCCAGACGCGCCTAAGCAAATTTAGGGCAGTCATCACTACGAGTAAATTTTCGAGGTGCGGCACCTTTTCACTTCAGCTCGAAAACACCCCACAAACTTGGTCCTGCGAGCCCTATCATTGGCTTCCATCGCTGCACGTCCGCCTCGAAGCCGCCTAGCATTTGCAATGTTTTGAGCTAATGTTCAGTTCTGCTGCTAATCCCTGGGATTGCATGAAAGCGCCGTGAAAGCTGGCCGCCAATTCAAGCTGGATCTCCTCGCGCGGATGCCTCTGAACCTTCTGGTTTGAGCTTCGGTCTGCTGTATGCGTGCTGAAGTTTGGTGTTACTGCGTAGATAACAATCTGGTACACACGACGATACCCTGCTAGCAGCAACTTGCCAACCTTCTACCGTAGCTTCTGCGGTGAGTGTCTGATCGCATGCGTGACCCGGTGCTTACCCTTCCAGCTACGACATACAGAGAATTATTGAACATACGTAAACGATGCAGTTGACAGAACGTTGCTGAAATGAAAACCAGCCAGCGGCTGGAAACACCACGACACGCTCGCGAAGCGATCAAGCACGCATATTCGCAGCTGCTTGAGCATGTGAATATGTCGGGCAACACCAGCTTGTGAAAAGGCCTGCAAGCTAATTAATTAATGGACAAAAAAGAGGAGCAGCTAGTTAACCATGCCGCGAGATGCCCAGGATTACGAGGGAACTTCTGCATCAACAACAACTGAGAATAAGCCCAGCTATGCCCCTTTCGTGCCGATGATCGGGAATTCTGCTGACTTTTTCTTGGTGCCGAGCTGCCGTGACGTGGCTCTCCTTGGTGCTCCCCCAGAGTCTCTCCTGCTTAACATTCTGCGACACCTGAAGACGCCTGAAGTGCTGTTGTGCTTTCGGAGACTTTCTCACTGAGCGACCCCAGGTAGCTTTCATCTGGCGCTTCGACTCGTTTCAGCTCAAACCAGCCGGAATAAGCCTCCGATGTCGTTGTCTTCCAATTCCTGCTTGCCTTGCATTATTACCGTAGGCACTGTATCGCGTACCTAGGTATTGTCGCTGGATGGTCCCAAGTACTCGTTACGATGCGCGTATTTAATACACACATTACCAGCTTGTGCACACAGCGCTTGTGGTGCTGCACTCGAGCACTCTGCTAATGCTAAGCAAGAATTCTGCTGCCTCCTCCTAAGGACATTCAAGTGGTTCGTACAAACCATTTCGACTCTTCTGCAGACGCTTAGGCGTTTTAGCGATACAGCTCCTTTCCGATGCATTACTTCGTCTTGATAGCTAGACCACTTTGTCCTAGCCCTTCGGACTTTCAACTCAGCGCCACTCGATGTGATGCCGTAGCACTTTCCTAGGCAAGTCTCGTACCGCCCTGCTTAATGAAATGCCCCGAGGTTACGACTTACAGTACTGCAGTAATCGGAAATAGGCAGTCCATTACCACTGCATTGCTTTCCCTGTCCATTTCCACTCCTCGTTAGTTCGCCAGCACTTCGTATTCTTCATCTGAATTGTAGGTACAGGGCACTTTATACTGTCCCACAGCCAAGTCCGCTCGCGTCTTCATGTCAAAACGAATATCTAAAGCTCACAAGGCCATTGTGTTGTTGCACCGGGATCTCTGTAATTTTGGCTACCCTTCTCGGTCCCTGGCCACGAGAAGCATTCAATTCTAGTCTCGAAAGCCTTGCAGAAATTGAGAGATCTGCTTCTTACCTTGTCCTTTCGTCATCACATCTGTATGTAGTGCTCCGCTGATGACCCTGTGCTCGACACTGAATCCTTTTGACCGCTCACAGATATCCTTTAGTTTTGCGGCATCTCCTCTGGGTACAAGCTCATCATCTCCAGCTTCAAGCAGAAGAACTCTCATTGACGGCCACTCTTTTCGTTCAACTACATCATGCCTCTGGGCACGGTCCTCATTCAAGTCATTACCAATCGCTGAAAGAGCAGCTTCCGAGTCCCAAGTCGACATCAAGAAAGGTCCCAGATACCGATACGGCAAGAATTTCTGAGGGTAAAGCGCGACCAGCATGGCCCTGAGGGACGTGAAAGGCGTCTCTAGGAGCAAGCCAGATACACGCAACCCAGTGCGTTGGTCCTTCCCCTCCGGCTTTAGCATCTGGTTTCTGTCCATATGGGCAGCCGCGGCTATTGTTGCGACTCCGGTACCAATGGACTGACCCCAGAGCACTAATACAACGTTTTGCATCTGTTCGTAGCGCTTTGAAACCCATTGCAACGCAGCTTGGGCATCAAGCTCAATGCCGCTCTGACTCGGACGCCCTCTTGATTTCCAGAACCCACGGTAAGACAAGGCTACCACTGTGTACTGAACATCTGCTTCTAGTGGCCGAAGCAGCTTCAAGATGTTCGATATGTAAGGCAGTCGCGGGGGCAATGAAGATCCATTGCCTTGAAAGTAGACTACCACGATGTGCTTTCGTGGTGCAAGGGCCTTGTCCCAAGGCACAGCACCTTCTAGAAGGACAAGCTTGGTGCCATCCAATGATTGAATACCGTGTTCCACCCAGACAACCGGCTTGCACTGGCTTGCATAGTCCTCGACCTTCTCGGATCTCGAAAATGGTGGCATCGAAGGCATGTAGATGATCTTGTTCTGGAAGACGATCATCATGAGACATTTGTACGTCCATAATGTGACCAAGAGCCCAGTGAACACCACAGGTGGAAGCAGTACTGTCGGAATGCTAGAGAGACTGAGGTATCTCCGATAAATACGCCTGCCGCCACGAGGCACATCATGAGCTGTTACTGCGCGTGCTCCACGAAAGCTGCCCAAGCATCTGACAGTGGCGGGACGACAGGGCGATGCACCCCATGGCCGTAGCAAAATCCTACATTGCATCTGTGCTCTCAGCAGTGCAAAAGGACGCATAAAGGGGCAGCAATAGCTTCATCGATGATATAAGGACGCTATCGTTGCCCGTGGTGGTAAGCCTTGTTGTTGGTTCATGACGCGTAGAGTGGGGCAGGCACGATTGGCTGCGCGACTCCAACTCCAGCTCTCACCGAGATACTTGACTACCGCACCTCTGAGCCTACTTTTTACGGTAGTAGCTCTTCATCTTCTACTTCCAGCTCTTCCTACTGATTCGCGATCACACGGTCAGTCTCTCGTCGAGATGAACTTTCGCCTTGGCCGTAAGGGCCAATCGAAACCTCTGAAAGGTACAATTGATGTCTATCAATCAAGGGCTCGCATGAACGCGCTCAGATGCACTCGAACTACGCTAGGGCCTATGCTTAGAGAATCTATGACTGCAGAAAACAGTCCCAGCACTTACATTGTCTATATGCTAAACGTCTGCTCTTGTCAATGTCTGCCAGCTCACCTCTGGTCCTAGGCACCGGCACCGACACCTGCCTGTGAGCGGTCAGAGAACTCCTCTGACTTTACCCTAGCGGAGGGTGAACCGGATTCATCTACATCAAATCCTATCTTAGCCTCAGGTGGTGCCGCAGTCACATCAGCATCGTTGTGTGCCTCAAAGTCAAAAAGGCAGCTCGAGCGCCGACACCATGACTAGCACTTCACAATGTCGTGCTTCTAGCAAGCACGTGCAACAGCTCTTATATAAGAGCTCTCCAATGTCCTCATCCCTTCTCATCTGCACCACGTACCGCGCTCCTACTGGTTACTCGGATGATGCAAAGATCTTTTGTCTTTTCCTCTCAGGATATCAGCACCTGGTCAATATTTCAATCCTCCAATCCGGCCCTCTCAGGTCGCTCGATCGGCAGCCTTACCAGGCTGCCTTCATATCCTCACAGGCGTAAAGGAGCTCAACCTCTACAAACTGACACCACACGTTCGTCGTCCTCTTGCCGCAGCAGCTTGTTGGGATTCTTCTCCTTTCTTCTCACACTCGGCTTTTCGTTCCACTTCCTCGGTTCGTCTTTGGAATTATAGTTCGTTTCCAAGCTGTTGTTGGCCAATACCAGCTGCTAACCAAGACGTGAGGCACTCTCTAACAGCAGTCTACCAGTTATATACTCAGCCTGAGTTCATCTTTCATTTTTCATCTTTCATCCTTCACAGTCACCTCCGATATGTCACGATATGATTCTCGTCCGCCATCCTGGCTTTCTGGCTTTGTTACGGGAATTGGCAGAGTCCCTGGTGGGCCTAGAGTGCGTGCCCGGACTAGTCTAGCTGGGGACACGGAGATCCAGATCGCTACCGGATCCATGGTGATAGCGCCAAAGACAGAAGAGCAAGACTTAGACCTGTCAACGCTCCCGACGTTTCTACAACTTGACGGAGTGCTTCAAGACCAAGTGGAGGAAGGGGAAACTACAAGCAATAGCAATGATGAAAGGCGTAGTAACGTACGCAACAGCGGGGATGTCAAGTTTGAAGCTAACACAGATGACCTGGTGGATCTCTCGGAGGATTACCAGAACCACATCGCGAGACTAATAGCAGATCATCATACAGCTTCCCGAAGTGGGACTAGCAGTTCGAGGAGACAGGAAGTCTATCATGGACCTCTACGAGACCGGACTGATTCGAGACTTACAACTACTCCACGAGACCGTTACCGCAGCCGCAGCCCGATGCGCGCACCAGCATCCGCTGGACGAAGACCACGAACGGATAGTCCAATGTTCTTTCCAGAAGCGCGAGGGCTATATGACTCTGGGACTGGGACCATGGGTACAGCCGCAGATAGTCTTTCTATTCCTGGCACGCCGCCACTTGATCCTCCTTCTCCTGGTGAAGGTGATGAACCCTTACGCCAATGCAGATGCCCTATCAGTTTTGTATGTCCTCACAGGCGAGCATATCACCTGGACTGTAGGCCATTAGTACGTGAATGGGTCAGCTGGAAGGACAGGCAAGATCAAGAGGCTTTCGACATGTAAGTATACGCATGGCTTGGAGACCGATGCTAACTCGCAATCTAGGCACAGGATGGCAGCCGCCAATGGAAATAAGAGGACCACCGCCGAGAACCTTACAAGAATCGTCGGCGTTATCGACGATTTTATGCAAACCACAACGGTCGCACGCCGAGAAACCACCATCCGCAAGATGCGGGACTGGATTTTGGCGATGGAAGATGTGACACTGGAGCAGGGCGAACAGCAGGAAGCTGCGACTCAGCAAGTGGTACCGGCCCTCACGCAGTTCTTCCTACCAGAGAATACGCATGTCCGACGTGCGGGAGGAGTGCCTAGCTTCATTGAGGAAGAATTGACGACGCTGAAGATCAAGTGGGGACGAGGCGATTTCGATGGAAGTCTCCATCGTGGACTAGATAGTGTGTCCACATTCGACGTCAACAACATCCCCGTACGCACCAGACGCCAAGTCAATCGAAACTGGCCACACTATACATCAGGACTGTACTTCGGCTCAGGAAACCTGGTGAATGGGCAGCTCTGGATGTCCCGAGCAGAGTTGGCGCGTGATGGAGTACATGCGCCGCCAATCGCAGGCATCTCTGGCACAAGCAAGAAAGGTGCCTACAGCATCGTGCTGGGTGAATTTGATGAGAAGAAGAACGAAGGCTACGCCGACATTGACATGGGTGAAAAGATCGACTACGTTGGCACAGCACTCAAGGATGAGGAGGGTGACTTGGGACCAACTAATGAGGTTGACCAACACATGAATATACCCGACGCGTGGAACGAGGGACCTGATGCCAGAAAACCCACTGCTGCAACGCAAGCTATGAAGACCTCGCTAAGGACCGGACAGCCAGTTCGAGTCATCAGATCCTGGAAAATGTGCGACATCGTCAAAAACAAGCCAAGAAAGGGCTATAGATACGATGGACTCTACCGTGTCGTTGGAGAGACCGCACTCAAAGAGGCAAGACAGATCTGGAGCTTTCAACTTGAAAGGCTCAGCAACCAAGGAAGGCTGCGAGGCTTTGCACGGAACGAGGTCCAACCTGACTCCTTGGGACACAGGAAAGGCCATTTCTACAGAGAACGGCGAAGAGGCGGGTAGGAGACTGCAACATCGGCTAGAATGGAGCTAGAGCTTTGATATCTCATCACTTCCAGATCACGAGAGACACATCAGAACAAAGCTAGAACAACAGATTTCTAGTTCTAAGGAAATACAAGGAGATTTTAGCGGGATATTAGCGCGTTAACGACACCTACTTAGCTGTTAGGATACTACAGGAGCTGTAGCTACTAGACCAACTATATCCTACTGCTAAGAGCAATTCCTATAGTACTTACGATAGCTTAAAGATCTTCCGACCTGTTCTAGTATGTTTGCCTTTGTTTCGCTACATCTAAGCATAGTGAGTAGATCATGATCTACTGGTTTATCGAGCTAGGGAAGGATCGAGCTGACTTTAATCGATAACAAAGCTACAGTAACTTAGAGACCTTCCTAAGCGCCGAAGATCTGACCTTCACTGCCGAAGTGAGTGCGATTGTAAGAGCCACCTAAAGGTATGTAGGCAGGTACCGGGCCGAAACCTTTGTAATGACGTAGCACAAAACTTGATCAGCCAAACCACCCGCCCAAGCAGCTTATGTACTACTATAGTCTTACTCCGACGATCCCCTAACAAGTCTTCCCTCGCAGAGCGTCTACAATGCCCGAATGGTAGTAGCTTGGGAATATCTCTAGACCGCACGAGGTGCAACGCACCAAACTCAAGAAAAGCAGTGAACCGTGAGTCTGTGACTGGTGCCGACACAAATGTGATCTCGTCACGTCAGCCTTATCCAAATTTATTCATCGACCTCCGCTATCCAACGGTGTACGATGCATTCAATCCCCCGCCGTTACATACTAACCATGTTCCTCTCACGAACGCGTAAATCAGCCGTAAGCACACTGCTTAACACGCGCCTTCCAATGCAACCAGAAACAGTCGCGCCCAAACATCTCACCAGGAACTGCGTCAACAAGTGCCGTACCGCTCGCTCAACAGCGAGGACGAAAGGTCTAATCGACAGCCAGAAAGCTGAGCTCAAAAGGTAAATCTCTGCGAACAACAGACATACTCTAGCTCGCAAGCCAAGATTCGCAGAAATAAACGCGGTCCAACGCGGCAGAAGCATCCGATCCCACGGGCAGACAGAGGCGGAGTTTGCGAGAGGAAAACATCGAACACTGAACCAGCCGCGGCCGAAAAGCTGTAGTGCCAGCCAGCGTGAAGGAACGACGCTCGCATCGAGGAAGGCAGGACTGTGAGGAAGGCGCTGTGCTGTGGTCGATTGGGACGTGCAGGAACGCACACAGCGAGCGTGCTGCCAGGTGCAAAGCGGCGACGTTATCAACAAGGTGCGTCTTGCGTGCACAATGAATGTGGATTTGGATTTTCTAGTTGTACAGGGTATGATACATCGGAATGCATTGATGATGTACACTACTCCATGACCACCCTACAACTTGAAGTATGCGAATTTCTTCTCAAGTTCCTCCTGGATCCTTTTCTTTTCCAGCTTGCGATCCTCGCGCTGTCTTTCAGGCTCTATCTGTCTTTCAGGATCTGTCCACCGCCCGCTCTCGGTTGCTACATTCTCCTTCAAAGGAGCTTCAATGCCCACAGGCACTTTGCGAGTCATGTCTGGAGACACTTCCCCAGCGTCTTTGGTCGCCTTGTCGCTGTCTCTTGCCGAGTTTTCAACAACCGTAGAGACTTTCTCAGCACCTCTCGTCACCGCCCTAAGGTTCCCGAAAGTCAAAACATCCTTGATGTTAGGTTTGCCAAGCATCATCATGAGTAGCCTGTCGACGCCGCAGCCCCAGCCACCAGTTGGTGGCAGACCCCATTCCAGGCAGCGAATATAGTCATCGTCGATGCTCATTGCCTCGTCGTCTAACTCGTCCGGTGTTTCTCCCTCTTTCGGCAGACGAGCATGCCTCTGTTGGTCGAGAAACTTCCTTTTCTGCTCCATCGGGCTGTTCTCCTCCTCGTAACAATTCACAACCTCTTTGCCTTGAATGAATAGTTCTCCGCGCGCAGCGACGTGCTGATACGGGAGGTCGGGATGTGGGAATGACTTAGCTAGTGGTGAAAGGCACTCGGGGATGTTGATGATCCAGGTTGCGTGCAAGCAATAAGGCTCAATATAGATAGAAGACAGCTTGTCGAGGAGACGCGGCAAAGTCGGAGTTGTGGGAATAGGGAGACTCTTTTGTTCGAAGAGTCGCAGAAGGTCTTCACGAGCGCTAGGAGAAGACAGGTCTGGTAGTTCGGATCCAAGGACTTTGTTTAGTTCTGGTATAAAGTCGATCCGTGGCCAGAGCTCACCTGGCCACTTGCCGATACTTTGGTGAAACTCGTGGTTAAAAGGTTCTACCCCCTTAGCGACGTCATTGATCATCGCTTGTGTTTCGGTGATCAGTGTCTCTAGTGTCCAGTTTGTGGCATAGAACTCGCAGGTGGTGAATTCGGGATTGTGAGTCTTATCCAAGCCTTCATTTCTGAAAGAAGGACCTATCTCGAAGACTCTGTCCATGCCACCTACAATGAGCCTCTTTAGCCAAAGCTCTGGTGAAATTCTCAAGGCAAGCTCCCGATCAGAAAACTCTGTTGCTGTTGTCTTGAAGGGGCGGGCTGTAGCACCACCAGCAGAAGCAGCGAGAATGGGTGTATACACTCTGTGAAAGGCCTTGCTTCTGAGAAATTCCTCCATGGCTTCGATCAGGCGAGCCCTAGCGACTATGGTATTGATGAGGGAGGGAGTGGCAAGCAGCTCAACATGCCGATCGGCGACATGGTCCGAAGCATCGCCAGGATTGGTGGTGGGTATTGAATGAAGGCATGGACTCATCATTCTTGGAATAGAGGTTGCCAGAATAGAGAGATCTCCGCTGTTGGTGGCATACGGCTTTCCCTGTACAGCTGTGAAACGTTAACAAGCCATGACTTCGCGTATGTGTTGGGCATACATACAGATATGATCGCCGCATCGAATCAGCTTGGTGAAGTTTCTGACTGCATTGTCAGGCGCATGCTGCGTGAGCAACCTATTCTGCTGTATAGTCGCCTGGAGTCTGACGTTCCCAGGCTGTGACACTAGGTCAACGAAGCATAGTTTGGAGCCGGCAGAACGTATGGTAGATATCGTCCCATTGACTAAGCTGAATTAACACCATTCCCTGCCTTTGACTGCTCCGGCATACCAGTGTATTCCTCTGAGTCGGCCGTTTCGCCAGTCTTCAGCCGATCCATCCATTGTTCCCTGAACGACGCGATCGACGTGGGAAGGCGCTCGATGCGTGGATAATCGATGAAGCCAGCGGCAGCCAATTCCTCCCGACGTACCTCAGGTGACACGTTCGATAGCCTATAGTTCTTGAAGGGTGGGTGCTTCTTTGGTCTGGGAAGACTGGAACAGAGGCTCCTACGAAGAAAGCTACCTGCTCCCGGTCGCAGGCATGGTGCTTCGGTGGTTAGCCTGGGCCCGCAATTGCGGGCACTGCACAATTAAGTTAGCAGCTCATCTCGAAGGGAGCCTCATGCATTAAACAGGCGCGGCATCATGATATCAGGTATTGTTGAGTTGGCTGTGATCATAAGCTCTCGGACTCGAGGTCCAAGAAGCATCACTCGCAGCGGTTCTCGTTTCTCATCATCGAATTTGCACAATGCGCCAGAGGTAGGTAAGCTGACTTACGTGTACAACCAACATGCCTGCGCTGCACGCTGTCGGAAGCATGCTGACGCTGGAAGCATGGACCTGAGAGCAGCGCAAGTCAAGTGCTCTCACATGCTAGAAACGAAAGTGTGATACGGAGGAAGTACTCGAGGTCCATCAGACTTTCGATGGATGGAGTGGACATGGGCTTCTGTCTCGATGAGGAAGGTGCGGCGTAAATGATGCTGGACGGTCGCAACTTCCTACACGGCAGCAAGCAATTCATTACCATCAAATAACAACCTAATAAGCATCCTGCTGAGAGAAATCCCGAGTCGAATCCCATCACGAGTATTGCAACATCCTCGAGAGGACACCCTGCCCAGGCCGATCACAAACAAAGTTGATTATCCTTCCTCACCATGTCGTTCCTTTTCGGCGGCGGACGCCCCCAGCTCACTTCAGCGCAAAAGATTGAAGCCGCAGAGACGGAGCTTGAGCTTGTGTCAGATATGTTCAACAGGTACGCGAACCGTAACAACCATATGGTAGCCTCCTAGATCGCTGACATGTTACGAAAACAGATTATCCCAGTCTTGCTTAAAGAAGTGCATACCCGCCGATTACAGGGAGCCAGACCTAAACAAGGCAGAGAGTGTCTGCATAGATCGGTGTGTTGCCAAGTTCTTCGAGGTGAACATGAAAGTGTCGGAGAAGATGCAGAGTGAAGCTGCAGGCAAGCAGGGAGGGGGAGGAATGGGTGGTGGTATGTTTGGAATGTAATAGGAAGGATCCATTATTTTGCTGTAGAACACCCTCGTACGCCTGGCGACGTCGATTTTATCGAGAGCATGATCCGTCCTACAGGTGCATTGTCTACGTGGAAGAAATTGTTGACCTTGCCTCGGCCGCACTTTCCAAGGATATGTCCCGTGCTGCATGGCAGACACGATTCGGGAGGAGACTGTGAGAGTATGTACATTAGAGAAGACAGCTGTGCACATGCACATATATGCTACTGGGCCTCTGATAGAGACTCGCCTTTCAAGCTCCATGCTGGAAGATCAGGATAATTCTTGTTGATGTTCGAGCTCCGGTTCCTTCTTTTCCTCTTCTATGGGAGGCACACCTTTTTGCGCCCACATGTACGCCAGCCATCGCTCATACCAAGCCGGTTGCTCTTCTTTTTGCTCCACAGTAACTAGCGCCTTCACGTTAGCTTCGATATCCAGCACTCTTCGCTCGAAGTCGTCCACAGACTCTTCAACCTCCTGCATCCGGCTGCCTAAAGAGTCAAGCTCATAGTCGAGCTTTTGACCGAGCATGTCAATGCTCCTCATGGCCTCATTGAGACTCATCTTCTCTCGAGCCACCAGATCCGTTGACGTTGCCTGCTGCGTTTGGTACTCTTCAAGGTGCTGATAGTAGATATTGTTGAGCTCTTCGAGTTGTGCCTGTGCTTGGGATTCAACATATTCGACGCGCTCGACGCGCGTCGTAGCGAAGGGTACGAGGCCTCGATCGAGAGAGAAGATCTTTGTAGCTAGGTGTTGGGACTGTCGAAGCCTTTCCTTCTGTACTTTGAGCAGCGCCGTAGCTTGCATTGCTTCATCAACGCCGTCGCCCGAATCTGTGCTTAGTGCTGCTCCATGTTGAGCCTCGATAGCCTCTGAGACAATGGTGAAGGACAAGTGGCGCGGTAGCCTGGCAGTCCGGTCCACAAGTACATTACGAAGCTGAAAAGCGCTGCGTGACCTTTGCAAGCCTCTAGCTTGAGGTTGCTCGAGGTTGATAGGAGCAGAAAAGTCCTGATAGCGCTCGTCGGCGAGGTCTTCTCTAACCTTTGACAATTCTTCTCGGGTTTTCCTTTTCGAGGGAGATTCACGATCTCGGTGATCCAAGCCCCGAAGCGCATGTCGATGGGAGCTTTGGTTGGTATCACTTCTATCCCTGGCTCGTGAACGAGTATCCTCGGCGCCCGCAGTAGGGCCAGGCTTCGTTGTCGACGGTGCTGCATCAGCTAAGGCTAAGTTGAGGGCTGGGAACTGCTCTTGCGAAACGTTCTGAGATGATCGCTTGCCCAAAGGATCCTCATGTCGCTCTTTGACAGCACTGGGTATTGCATGATGACCATGTCTGGAACCTTCTTCGTCCATATGTTGAGCGTTGGGACCATGATGCTTTGTGCTGCTCAGTCCTACAGCATCTCGTATCCTACTGCCTCGTTTCGCTCTTTCTTCAGGATCACGAGAATTGATGAAATCGAACTCATCTATCCCTTCCTTATCGCCACTAGTCCAGATAAAGTTTCCTTGGTCATCCGTGGAGAATACCCTGCCGTTTAATTCATCTGAGGGTGCAGCTGTGCCGGCGCCTGTGCCCTTGTCTTTGCCCTGCCATAGCCACTTCATGCTCCGGCCACTGACTAGCTGTGCAAGTCTTTCAATGTCCAAAGTCTCGACTTCAGCAATGCCTGCTTTTTCCTTGCCGCCGCCAAACCCTCTCGCGATCATCTCGCCTCCTTTTCCGCCAAGTCCGGCCACTGTCGACTTGAGAGCACGCGTGACTGTCAACCCTTCATCTTCCACTTTATTGGCTGTTACGCGGTGCAGACGATCGAGTGTTGCGCGATCCAGACGGCGGGTCCTCTCCATCTTGCTGGCCTTCTGGAAATGAGCTATTGCCCTTTTCATACCTGACAAATCGACAGGGTCTTTGCCAACTGGTGCACCGATCTCTTTCAATCTGTTGTAAGCCCCAATCATAAGTCCGATCAAGGCAGAGACAGTGGTCGGTCCTAGTATGCCATCGCTTGGTTCGACATTGTGGAAGTCGATGCCGATCTCATTCCACCACTCGCCAATTGCTCTTTCAGTAATGTCGCATAGCAATCCATCGGCATAAGTGGATTCCAGCTTGCCATACAGAACCAGAGCTATCTGACAGAAGCTGACAATTTGCATGACGGAAGGATATAGTGGTATCTTCTCGCTTGTTCTGTACATATGGTGGAACTTGTTGATAGTGCTCGTGGGTGGATATTGGAGACTCATTGCTGCTCGTCCAGCACAACCCATTCTCTTTAGATTCTCGTTGACAATGAAATCCTCCCTGTGTTTCCTCACGTCGCCGTCGGGCACAGATATGACGTTGAGTGCTGAAGGAAAACCGCTGAGATTAGTTACCATCAGTGTGCCAAGATGTGTCTCCTTCTCCCGCGCGTACGACTGCGAAGTGGCGTCGAAGTAGATCCTCAATCTTCTGGACCATCTCTTCTGATCCTCGGGGACAGCAAGCACGTTGACTAGGATTGAATGAGTGGCGTCACCTGTATAGGTGCATATAGTGAAGGTTGGATGGGTCCTCGACACCACCCATTGCTCTACAACGTAAAGCTCATAGCCTTCAAGCCTGTGGCGCCGGGCTAGTACAGTGGTTGACTCATCCTCTTCGAGATATCTGAAAGCAACAGGGTCTGTAAAGACGAGCTTGCGATGCGTCTTGGAGGTTGCACTTGGGCGCCTCCCCTCTGGTGTGAGAGGACTTGGCTCTGTGGCTTGGCCATCTTCTCCAGCATCATCAGATCTGGAGGTTGAAGTCGTGGACAATCTATACAATTCGTCCTTACTCCGACTAGGGTATGAAGGCTGCAAAGCGGCCAACATAGGAAAGGATCCTGCCATATTGCACTTCCGTTAGCCCTACATCGACCCAGTAGTCAGCACTGCTGGGCTCTGTAAGGTGCCACGCATCGCGAAAGCGGATGGTCACACCTCGGATAGATCGGATGCAATAGTGCCAGCGATTCACTTCTGAGCGCGTTGACCACTAAGCCACCCAACAATGTCTAAGGTGAGAATTGGCTATCATCGATAACAGTGAAGGGAAAGTGCTCGAAGTGGTTAGGCGTGGATGGGCATGTGAGATGGAAGCGGCACATGACGCCAGTGCGCGTGGCTTCCACCGCTGGCCTTCCCCACGCCCATGGGTGGCTCGTCTATGCGCCGACGGGTGCCCATTCACCTACTTTGCGCAAAGAGACTTCGTGACGTGCACCTTCATGTTACATAGTGATACACCGATAAGTGAATTGCGTCTGTCGTGGTGGTCCACGGATCCTAAACCACAGCAACAAAATTGTGGCCAACCCCCAGAGCACGTTTACACTCCAACGTCCATATCATGATATAAACGAACGAGAACATCCTTCACATTGAGGCAGCCATGGAGGCAGTTGAAAGAGAGCACGAGAAGATATGGGCGAGTAGTCGGAAGACGAAAACCATTGATGCCACACAGAACATCATAGATCAGCTGAGACGAGCAAGAGAGAGCATACAGAATGACCCAGCCTCAGCACAGGTCACCCTGGCAAAGCTACAAGCTCCCGTCAAAGCATCCTTTGATGATATGACAGGTAGTTTGAAGACCACTCGCGGTGGCCAGAACAACTACCAGAAAGCCCTCGACAAGCTCTTCAGAGACAAGCCGTTGCCGAGCAGCGAGATAGATGCTCTCACTCAGCACTCGAACCTGATTAACAGGGCCGTCTATTTGCATCTGTTAAGAGAAGGCTTATTTGATGTCGCCTCCAGGTTGCAAGATGAAGCAAGTCAAAGAGCAGAGCAACAGCGAGACCGACAGCAAGCTAACGGCTTGGATGTCTCAACCGAGCACCCCCTAGGTCTGGATCAAGGTCTTCCGGAAGACATGCTACACAAGTTCCAAGTCATGCATCATATTCTGGACGAACTAAGGTCGCATCACAATCTACAGCCTGCCATGGACTGGGCGGAGATGAACAGTGAAGAATTGCAAGCCCGAGGTAGCAACCTTGGCTTTGAACTGTGCAGATTGCAGTACGCAAGGCTGTTGCTTGATGGCCGTCACGATGGCGTGTTATCTATGGACAGCATCATGCATGCGCTACAATATGCACAGGCAGCATTCCAGCCATTTCAGAGGCAATACTCGCACGAGATATACGAGCTCATGGGCGCCGTGGCTTATTTCTCCAACCTGGATGAGTCGCCTTACCACGCCAGACTAAACACCACGAGTGCATGGAATGACGTGGCACTATCATTTACGAGAGAGTTCTGTGCTCTGTTAGAGCTGTCTGCAGATTCTCCCCTGTACATAGCCGCCACAGCTGGTGCCATTGCATTGCCACCCATCCTGAAGGTGCAAGCCATTATGAAGACCAAGAGAGCAGAATGGACATCGCAAGGAGAACTTCAAGTTGAAACACCACTACCTCCGACATATCAATACCACTCGATCTTCGTCTGCCCGGTATCAAAAGAACAATCGACGGATCAGAACCCTCCCATGATGATGCCGTGTGGGCATGTCGTTTGTCAGGACTCTTTGACCAGGCTATCGAAGGGTTCGAAGTTCAAGTGTCCGTATTGTCCCACAGAGAGTTCACCAGCTCAAGCGACAAGAATAATATTGTGACCCATCGACATTGATGGCTGTAGCTAAGTCTTCGGACGCAATCTATTTGAATCAGGTGTGCAGGACACCTGACTGATGAATGCTTCGATCTGGGATTCATGCTTTCGGCGAAGTGACCTCGGAAGAAATCTACATGGTTCGGAAATGCAGCTTCTACCAAAGAGGGTCCTGCGTTTGTTTCACGCTTCCTGCTAGCGAAAGAATTACTGCAGGTCCCAACGTCCGCAACGAATCAAACGGTCACATCATGATGTGAGCTCAACAAATGCATGCCACCCTGCAGGCATCCTCTGCAGCATGCGGAGGTCGGATGTCTGAACCAAGGGCCAGCCTGGGTCTTTGCCAAATTGGGAGTAGTGCTTCAAGCTGTCCAACTATAATTGAGGCCTCCCTGGACGGACTTCAGGATACTGGCCTGAGGTCCATCATCATCAATTGGCGAAGGCACAGCCATGATGCGTACTACGATAAGCCTCCTGAAAGCAGGTTACAAGAGGCAAGAAATGAGTCACGATAACACCGATGAGTCTTCCCTTAATTTTGGTGCGGTTACCCTCACAAGCTAAGCCTAACGTCCCTGGGCCCCCGAAAGCTGCTGTGGCACCATGGCTGATTATCCTTGTCGACGGTTGGTCTTGGCACTGACCCTAATCCCAACTGTGCCTGGATCGGACTCATTCTCATGCGAGCTCTTTGCTCACACTTCAACGTGCTACTCTCGCGTCTACGCTAACATGCTTCCGCGTTTCGACGTGTCTGGATGCCTCGTTGGTGACTGGCGAATCATATTCGTTTGCATCCCACCATGACCAAGTTACGGCAATGGGTGCTTTCGCTCTATCCGGACATGTGCTGCTTAGCGATGGTACATAAGAGCTTTTGCCTGTTCCTGCTGCATGTCTTCTTCTGCTACTGCCTGGATGTCTTTGCCTCCATGATAAATCTCACATCCGTTTTCATGTAGACATCAACACTTTCATCATCAATCGTACTAACCATCATAGCAGCACATCGACACTTATTGCCAACTGGAGGCGCTTAGAATTCTGCGAGCTTCTCCATCGAGCATCCGCAGCCAGTCGATTCCAAGCCTTGACCTTTCGACCTGAAACATCGGAATAATGTTCTCTCGGCACCATCGACCATCCGACAGCTTCTCATCTCGATATGGTGCCAATAAGTCCACCAAAGTCAAGAAATCTTTTAATACAGAGTCCTTCAATGCTGGTTTGCAGCGGTCACAATCTGTACGATCACCCAAGAAGGACCATAGCAGCCCGACATCCCCAGCGTAATTCACCTCCCTTCGCGATGGAGCCACTGCTAACCTCCAACAGATCACTGACATCGGCCATCATCACTATCTGTGTCGGTCCCGAACAAAGACTCTTCGCTGGACATGAGGACATCTTGAGCCGATCCTCATATTTCCAGTCTGCACTGAAGGCACAATTCTTCGAAGGCACCCGACGTCTTGACCTTCCAGATGAGTCACCGGAGGTGCTCTCAGCAGTGCTTGAATACCTTTACAAGGGCGACTACACCCCTAAGCTTGTTCACAACAAGAAGAGAGACACATGGGAGATCGAGAACAATGGCCAGCATGGTGAAGCCACAATCATGCTCCACATGTCAAAGGTACCGATACTGAAAGACACCGCCATCTAGTAAGTTCCTTGTCATAGCTTGCATTCAACCTTGCTGACTCGCCTAGTTGTTCTGCTGACCTCTACGGTCTCGACGAACTCAAAAGACTTGCCCTTCGCAAGCAAGGGCTGCAGAGTGGTGTCCACATCAGCAGCATCTTAGCTTCGGCTCGTTGGGCATATGACCATACGCCCGACTGCGAATCAGGATTGCGCAGCCACTATCTCGCTGTCATCATCCGGAATCGAAACAACTTCAAGAAGAGCACAACAATGCAGCATGAGATGGAGCAAGGTGGCAAACTCTTCTTCGACCTCTTCGTCACCATGTGTGGACACATGAATGACCTCCAGACTGTCCGTTCACCATATACCCGCTGAGCGGACAGTGTAACAACACTAACAACCAATAATGACGACCCTCGACAACATCGTCACTCGATCCTACGAATTTCCTTTCTCATTCTCATATGTCGCTATAGGCGTCCAGGCAGTGGGCGTCACAAGCCATGACTTGTATACTATGATCCGAGCTGTCACAAATGCTGGGGTTTGTCAAACGGACAACAACTTTTGATACCGATACACACAAAAAGTGTTTGCATGTACATTATTATTCGAGCTTACCGTTGCTAAGTTGATGGATTTTGGCAGTCTCACGAAGGGTTTGTTGAGGGAACAAAACCATCTGCGTGGGAAAGATGAAGGTAGCTGTCGCTACTTGGTCATTATGATAGCACTAGAATTATGATGCTCCTGTTTCATCCTCACTTCCCTGTAAATCGTCTCAAACTCGCCACGCACGATACGCGTGATCTGTCAACAGGTACCAGCAGTAACGGCAATCCAGTGCACGTGCAAGCCGCTCCCACCATTTCCACTGGCGTCGCTTTTCCTGGATTCAGTACCACACGGTGTCGCACGTGCACGTACTTCTCGCTTCGGGAGACAACAAATCTTCGCAACGGTCTCGTCCTCATGCTTTGTAATCGAGCAATATCCCTGAGAACTCAGTTCTGGCACTAAGTAAGTTACAGTAGGCATCAAAAGGCAAATCTCATCAAACGAAGACTAATGCGGAGCATGACCACTCAGTTATCTGCAGGAGGGCCTTCGCATACTCGCATCTTCGCAGCTTTTTCGCTTCGACTTCTGCCTGCGGTAAGCTAAAACTTATCTCGAAGTGGCAAGGATAGACTGATCTGACAGGCAATCGACCGAATAGGGGACTACGGTATTACTGAAGTTGCAGCTGCCTCGGAACAGCTCGGGCGCACCCGTCAGGTGACTTAGCAGCCCCGTGTAGCCGCTAGATCTACTGCTCCTTGGCATGCGCAAGCTTTGACTTCACGACTTGATCTTCAGGAAGCTCCTCTTCGAAAGACTCTAACAAGTGCGGACAACAGCCTAAACAATGCCGTGTCTCCGTGTCGAGCTAGAGCAGCATATTCAGGCTGCGCGAATCGTCGTCTCAGTTACTGTACTAGGGGATGTAAGGAGCGACCATCATACCGTTAGACAAGTCCGTACGAACAAATTGTCGGTACTAGAAGGGCAAGTGTTATCTGATCTTTCCCCCGTGACCGACCACAACGAGGATCTCGCCTAGTTGCCATTGCAGCCAAGCCTCGCTCTTTGGAGAGTCTCGAAGCTTCCTGTCGTCCAAGATTTGTTGATCGACGTACGGCTGAAGCTGAGAAACCTTGGTCCAGCCCCTGATTGAGTTAAAATTCCGATAGGCAGTTTCTCACCAGCCACTTTAGTTAGTCCGTACCCTTTTCCCAGGAGATGTAGCAGGCACAGAGTTCTGTTGTGCAAACTTGCGAAGGACTCATGGTCGCGTATTCGGAGTGGCGTACCCGCACTTGTTGGGATGGAACAATTGCCACCAAATGGCTCTTATTGCAATTATACCTACGACGACTCAACGCCGTTGGTGTTTACAAAGATTGAACGTTCTGCTCAACGCAGACTAGTGTTTCCAACAACCTCTATCTGTACATCAATAGTTCCAATACATAGGGGTTCCGCCGTACCATTGCGATGTGCCTGCCCACAAGTCCTACAAACCCATTTACTACTTGACTGACTATACTATGCTGGAGCAGCTCTTGGGGTGGATGTTGTCGATTATGATCTGTATATTGCCGTCATCTCGGGACTTTTGGCAGATGGTTCGAGATGTAACGCTGAGGCCCTCTGAGACTGGTTATGCACCCCATGGACCGGCATGGTCATCGGTGCAGGGAGTGGTGCCGATGAAGTGGTCAAGACTGTTAGACGGACAAAGGTACGGCATGGAGACGTCGCGACTGTAGTCGGAAGAGACTCGCCTCCAGAATGGCGAAGTTATCGTCTAGTCAAGCACGGTGAAAATGACTGTCACGAAGGCAAAATAACGCAGTAGACGTCTTGAAGGTGTAGCAAGCCACCGTACGCGAAGTCATGACTTTCTCGACGATCTCATTCTGTTGCTTTCTGGACTTGAATTCATGGTCTCGAGCATTCTGTCGAGTGGTCGAAGCATGAACGGAAGGCTGTTATACACAGGTGCTATCGGAAGTCTGTCGATGGTCTGCGTTGGTGTGATAAGCCACATGCCAGTCGTGACGTGATCTGTGGTCTTTGTATCGCTCAATGTTCCCTCTTTCGACAACTTGATGATGTCGACCAGCCTCAAGTGAGTAGACATTTGGCACTGCGGCAGCTACCGTATGTCTGACAATCCTGCACTCATCGTCAAACATCTGTATAACAAGCCAGTTCGCCGCATAGCACTGTCTACCCGAGGTGGCGTACTTGTGTTCTCTGTGCGGCTGAATTGTGGTCCAACTGTCCCTGATCTAACGCCACGTGTTTGCTAACTCATCCATAGAGCACGGAGTCGCCGACTGAACAGGAGCGAAGTGGGTGCAATCAGATACGCGAACCTGGCATCGAGCTTCGCTAACGGATAATTCAGCAAGCGAGCAACAACCACCTGAGGACAACAGCTCGTTGATGACATTGCTCGCCAGTGACACGGGGCCAGACCACGTTCGCATCCCCCGGGCTGTATGTCGCTGGTTGATCACAAGCTCCGGGTCTCTAACTTGGGCTACATGCAAAATTGGCAAAGAAGCTACTGTGATAAAACGACTTCAGCTATCAATTCATGTGCCCGAGACGTTTCTTCATTAGTAAGTAAATTCAGCTCGCACTTGGTGTGGAAGTCGCTGAATGTGGAGATTAGCTTCAAACAAGATCCGCCAAGCGACCCGAAGCGGTCAAGCCAGGAGGAGCTTCTAGCCCTTTTGCCGCCGCCCTCGTCGTGTCTACCTCCCTTGAGGACGGTGGTCCAGAAAGGCGTATCTGATCTGATCGTCTTTTTCCGTCTAGACCTGCATGATGGTCCCTGACTTGCGATCTTCCGAGGACGCCACGAGGCTCAGCTTGACCATTTCCAACGTTCGTTGAGGGACCGTCGCCAGACAGAGGCGCTTCTATTGACGCTGGGGATAGATCACTTCTGCTATGCTCACCCATACCGCCGTGTTCCAAGCGACCTTGACGTCGTCTGGCCCGATTTGGATTCCACTCACGGTGTTGTTTACTCGTCGCAGATCCACAAAGCCCCAAGTGCTTCTTACGCCTCATGGAGGACCACTCGAGCGCCGACATGAAGGTGAGCTAGCGATTCACGTGAAAGGGAGCTCCGTGCTTGAAGGCCTCATGGTGAGAACAAAATGGCGATGTCGTCCTCCTTTGGCTTCTCTTCTCTCCAGCAGCCTGTTTGATCCTCTCGTTAGTTGTTAACTAAAGTCATTCTTTACTATTTCAATATGCCTTCCTCATCACTCTTTCTGAGGTCGAGCACCACACTCATTTCTGCTTTGTCTTTGCTTTCTGTCCCTGCATTTGCAGCCACCACTGGCGGTCGTCCTTCCTCTTCAGACTCTTTGGTCTACCAGCTCGACAAGAGTTACGAAGGTGAAGACTTCTTTGACAAATTCAATTACTACTCCGATGCCGACCCTACTCACGGCTATGTTACCTACGTCAACAAGAAAGACGCCCAAGAGATGGGTCTCGCATATATCAAACCTGACGGCTCCTTCCGAATGAAGGTAGACGACCAGACAATTCTCACGCAAACTACCGGTTATTCCGGTGTGAATGGTGTCGGTCGTGCGAGCGTTCGAATTGAGGGTCAAGATACCTGGACCAAGGGTCTCTGGGTTGCCGACTTCTCCCACATGCCTGGTAGCACTTGCGGTACATGGCCAGCTTGTAAGTATTGTGCGGATGACTTTGCCTCTTAGTGCTGACAATATCTAGACTGGACATTATCCGAAGGTACCACATGGCCCAACGGCGGTGAGATCGATATCATCGAGGGCGTCAGCAACCGTCAGAGAGCGTTGTCTGCGCTGCACACCGGTTCGGAGTGCACGATTACCGGCGATTCAAACACCATGACCGGGGAACTCCTTACCACAGACTGCGATTACAACAGCCCTACTGCTGGTTCTAATCCCACTGGTTGCGGTGTCTACGACAAACGCACTGATACTTATGGTGATGGCTTCAACGCAAACGGCCGAGTTGTCGCAATGGAATGGACAGATGATGCCATCAAGATCTGGAGTTGGCCTCGTGGCAGTGAGCCTTCCGATGTCAAGAGTGGAAGCCCCTTGCCAGGGAGCTCTAGCTGGGGTACCCCGGCTCAAGTCTTCAGCGGCCCAGATGCCAACATCCCTGCGAACTTCAAGAACCATAAGATCATGGTCGACACAACATTCTGCGGCGACTTCACTGAAGCTGTTTGGGCTTCCGAAGGCTGTGCCGATTCAACTGGTTATGCCACCTGCGCTGCTTATGTTGGTGGCAACCCCTTGGCATTCAAAAACGCCTACTGGGATATCAACTCCATTAAGGTCTACCAAAAGAAAGCCCAGACCAGCAGCACCAGCACCAGCACAACCCAAAGCTCAACCTCCTCTTCTTCATCGCTGACCACCACCTTAGCCACATCTACAATCAGCACAAGCACTAGCCCCTACTTCGGCAACGGCACCACTACCTCGCGCGGCTCAAGCGGATCAGGATCTACCACAGCTCGCAGCTCCGGCGACCACCCCGGTAGTACCACATCATCTGGTGCTAGCTCTAGCACCTCTGGCTCATCATCGTGGGCTGACTGGATCGAGCCCAAAGATCAGAAGACCGGCCACGCCAACCCAGTTGTCACCGGATTCCCTATGGGCGCCGGCGTCTCCGGCTCATGGAGCAACTGGAGAACTTCCGAGTCTGTTACCTACATCACAACTACCATCACAACGACCTATGTTGTACCTTGCTCAACAGGTCTTGAGACCAAGACTGCTACCGTGACCACGTCCTTCGTTGGCGGTAAGAAGAACACATATACTCCTAGCATTCCAATGAGCACCTACACCACCTCATGTCCCGCTGAATGGGGCTTCGGTGGTCCGGTCACCGTGACTGCCCCTGCCACCAAGACTGTCACCGTCTACACTTCATCTGCCACCAACGGAAGCAAGCACTTCAACGGCCAGAGCAACAGCAACGGTAGCAGCAACAGCTCGGACGGTAACAAGGACGGCAGCAGCTCAAGCAAGAACAACAACAACAACAGCAACAACACCAATGGCAGCCAAAGCTCAAACGGCGCCCATAGCTCGACCAACAACTCCAACGGTAGCCAGAACTCGAGCAACGCCAGCAACTCAAACAACAATGGCGGCAGCTCAAGCAGCAACAACAGCAACAGCAACAACAACGGCAGCCAGAGCTCGAACAACGCCAACAGCCCCAACAGCGCCAGCAGTTCAAACAGCAACAACTCGAGCAGCAACCAGAGCTCCAACAACGCCCAGACCGACAACGGAAACACCAACGACTGGAACAACTGGAATAACGGCAACAACGCCAACTCAGCCTCAACAATGACCACAGTCGCCACCGCCTCCGCCGTCGCAACCCCTGCCGCATCAAACACAGCCAACTGGTCCGTATGGAACAGCGCAGCAGCAGCAGCAGGCACAAGCACAGCCGCTCAAGCCACCGGCACCGGCACCGGCGCAGCCGCAGCTGACTGGTCCGCATGGAACAACGGCAGCGGCAACAGCAACAGCAACGTCACCAGCCCGATCGCCGCGTACACGGGTGCAGCAGCCGGCCGCACAAGCATCAGCTTGATGGCGGGATTCGTCGCTATGGGCGCCGCACTGCTTTTGTAGACAAGAGTTAGCTTAGGTGGACTACGCCACAGTATCTCGTGGGTGGACAGGTATATACCTATGATGAACGATATAGAGGGGGATACTAGTATTTACAGTACTTGTAGTTACAGTAGTTAGGATCTATCTAATTGTGGTTTCTTGCGTCGTTTGTCCGTTCACAATTCACTCACTCGTTCTTCACCACCCATTCATATATCCTGTCAGACCACCGCTCTGTCCTGCTCCTGTGTTTAGCCGTCTCTTAAGAGCCCAGCTAACTTACTGCTGCATGTAGGAGCGGAACCCATATCTGCGTCTGCGTCTGCACTGCACTGCACATTAGCCGCTCACATCGCACCACTCAGTGCATGCCCTGTCCTGCCTTGCCTCGCCTCGCCCATCTTTCCTTTCTTACCTGACCGGTCGCACCCACTTACTTTATCCACTGAGCGCGCCTTCGCGCCCTCCCTTGAATACTGTACGTACGACACGAGGTTCTGGTCGCGCCTGCTCTGCTCTGCTTCCTCGATGGCAGCCGTCTCGGTACGGTACGGTACATTCTCGCTTATCCTTCGCGCCTACCTCCCGAGCTCTCAGCGTTAATCCCTTCGCCTTCGTCATCAGTCGGGCCTTCCCGTGTCACTATCAGTCCAATCAAGTCAAGTCAAGTCCTACCTTCGCTCTGCTCTCTTGTCTTATCTTGCTGGCCGCACCCCCGGTCCGCCATTCCACCCGGTCGGTCACCCTCAAAATCGCACCTTACTGCGCGACTATACTACATACTTCATACCACCCCCTCATCGCAGTGCTGCGGATCCAATTGCGCCCCTCGGGTGAGTAACTTAGCACAGAATACTATCCCTTCTAGCAGCCTACGGAAAGGGGGGCAAGAAAGGGAATTTCCTTGGTTATCCCTCGCACTATCTGGGCTCTGTGACAGCTGGACTTTAGTATCTTTCTTAGTGCCTCGAAGATGAGATGATACGGGAGCGGGATTGGGATTCTAAACAGTCCTGTTGTAGTCTAGTCTGGTCTGGTCTAGTCTGGTGTGGCCTGGTCTGATCACGCGATGCAGTGGTCGCGATAGCTCAGTGTCTTGTATTATCTTGTACACGGTGCGGTGCGGGCTTGCAGTAGCAGTGCAGAGCAGACAACATGAGAAGCGCGGTGCTTGCGCAGCGAGGAATGTCATTCTCGGGTTGTGGAAGTCTTCAGCATGAGATATCTTATAAGGCACGGCGTCAGAGCTATGACAACGCAACTCTTCTCTCGACACCTCGGCGACTAACGCAGAGATACTTCACGCCTTTGTATGGCTTGACACCATCCCCTAGACCTTTTGACTTTCTCGTGTCAATTGTCAGTGCATCGACTTTGATTCCACTTGGTAGCCAACCCTTGACTGTGAAAGTCGTGCTTACAGTCCTTGGCAAGAGATGTTTCTTGCTCCTTTTCTTCCCACCGGCTGGTGTGGGTGCTCCAGCATCAGTGTCGTGAGTTGGTGAGGATGGGTAGTATTCCTCCATTGTTGGGTCTGCCGGCTGATCCGCGTCGTGGTCAAGTGGACCTGCAATAGTACCCTTTAATGTCGCAGTGCCGCTCACAGATCCATCTTTTGTGCTCGTTGGCACTTTCCATTCCACGATCTTCGTGGCGAGGTTGAAGGCTGCATCGCCTCTTGAGGGCCTGAAGTCCATTACGTTCCGGACTTCAGAGGGAAACGCTATGGTGACCGAGACAGCCTCGAGGGTTGGTGTACCTGTCGTCCCTGATTGCTGGCCCACGCCAGGAAAGGTGAATGGTGAGTGGTGTGCAGAGTTTGTACGGCTGGAAGCGAGACCAGCTGGACGGCCGGCAGCGGGATCAGGTCTTGATATGCCAGGGTAATTCGTGTTCAGGGTCAGCTTTGCTTCGAAGTCCATTCCTGAGGAGCCCAGACCGACTCGGAGATCCACCGTGGCCGGGAGGAAGAGCTTGCCTTCGCTCCCACGACTTGGCAATGTCCCGTCGTGCAAAGAGTATGGCAGTAAATCAACCTCATAACCTGCAAGCATGAACTTTCCGTCCGGTGGTACGAAGCTCAGTTCTCCTGGTTTCTCTTTCCACCTGTTCAAGCGCACACATGGATGGAATGAAGGGAGGGCCATGGTCCTAGAGATACCGCTGTGTTTTGCGATAGATGTCCCACCTGGGGCAGAGAGGGAGAGGACAATTTCAGGAACACCGGAGATCTTGGCTGTGAAGAGAATACTGCCAGTTGCTCGAGCAGAGATGGGTCGACCAGAGGGAGCGTGGATAACGGAAAGAGATTCGAGGATGTCGACATAGAGCTCGTTTGAGGTGTGCTTTACGTTAGCCTTCCGCCACGGTATTGAAGGCTGATTACTGAGGGTTGGGGTAGGTCGCAAGGAGGAGAGAGAAGGTGAAGCGCCTATGACGGCTCTCGAGCTATATGGAGTCAGAATCAGACATTGCTGAGAAGGAGGACTGCCAGTCACGAACCTTGGTATGCCAACCTGGTCGAATAGCCTGCCCAAGGTCGAGCTTACTTCGACCGTCTCGCGCAGGGCATTCGGCTCAGTGTTGCATATAATGCCACCATCGCAGACTTCGGCCAGCAGCTGTGCGACCACCTCATAGTTCTCCTCGATCTTGTTCGAGAGTAACGGACTGCCCAAGAAATCCTCGAAGATATCAACCACTTTGCGCAGAAACTCCAGGATAGCGAGGGTCTGGGTGTCTACGCTGCAGGTCGCTACGAGGAGTAGATTGGCGTGCCATATTGAGTATGCTGTGGTCGGAGGGTTGAGGTCTGCTAGATAGAGGACGGAGGATTGTGGTGTCGGGTGGCTGAAGAACGACGACCTCAGCTCGACCGGTCTCGGTGGTCGACCAGTGTAGATGTGCTCGAGGACGTTCTGTCTGAGCCAGTCAGTCAGTCAGCCAGTCAGAAAGACAATACACACGGCCGGCTTACCGTTGATCGTCAAAGATGTACAGTGCTTCGATCGAAGCTGTCATATCGCCAGGCGGATAACATCGTGTCCGGGGTGCACCATACGGATGATTGATAGGGTGAGTGGGCTGCTTCGCAATGTCATCATCGTCATTACAAGACGTTTGCGATTGTAATGATACGCCTGCAATGCAACCATGAAGGTACGCCGCCAGGCACGCCCCGCTTGATCAGCCTGGCCGCTTCAAGCACATCTTCAGTACTGCAGGTCTGCCGGCCACCATGATCGAGCGGGGCGTGCCTTTGTCTCATCCATGTCGCTTACTGCACAACCCTAAAAGGCTGATTCAGCAAGTCATGCAGGCACCCAGAAGCAGTGTCACAAATCCACTACATAGCATGCTGTTAGCATACGGAAGCCCGACGTGATTGAGCTGATGTACACGACATTGAGGGAAAATGATTACCGCGGCACGGCTAGCATCCAGATCTTAGCACCATCAAGGGGAACCTTTTCCCCCCAACTGCTTGTACTAGAACTTGAACTTTCTTGCGACTACTAGATAGTCGTGGTGTTTGGCATACAGGTAGAGAACGCCTGGCTAGCTTTCGTTCTTGAGATCTAGAAGCAAACATGGCTAAAATGATGAAGGCAGCGCAATTTCACCCAGATACAGTCAAGATAAGCTTAGAGTCGATCCCCATTCCGCAGCCAAAAGATGATGAGATATTGGTTCGAACCATCTCATCGGGCCTCTGCCATTCCGATCTGGTATATCTGCAGCGCCATGCTCGAGCCCAATGCCCAGATAGACTGACCTTTGCACAGATGGTCCTCGACGGGTCCAGCCCCATTGCGCCATCGAAACCAGTCACCGTCGGCCATGAAGCTTGCGGAGAGATCGTGGACCTTGGCCCCGCGGTAACTGGCTTCTCGAAAGGCGATAAGGTCGGCTTCGTCAATGCCTACCACGCCTGCTGGGAATGTGCGGGCTGTGCCCGCCATTATGGTCAATGCGAGAGTGGGGACTTTGTCATGCAGGGATGGGGGATGGACGGTTTCATGCAGGAGTATTGCATCGTGGATTACCGCGCGGCTACTGTGCTTCCTGATGCGCTTGATGCCAGTAAAGCTGCGCCCTTGTTCTGCGCTGGTATCACAGCGTATAATGCGGTGCGTACACCTGGGTTGAAAGAAGGTCAGTGGCTAGCGGTCATTGGCTGTGGCGGATTGGGTCAGATGGGTGAGCAGAACTAACCACAGTTATCTGATTTCTTGTCTAACGTTCTACCTCCTAGCCGTCAGATACGCTAAGGCGAGTGGCCTAAAAGTCGTCGCGGTCGACATTGATGACGAGACTCTGGCCAAAGCCAAGCAAGCAGGAGTCGAACACACCTTTAACAGCAGATCTGATCCTAACTTCATCGAAGAACTCCGCAAGGTGACTTCCGGTGGCGCTGATGCAGTGGCGGTCTTCACCGCCGTCAAGGCCGGGTACGACGTCGCGCCGAAGACTTTGAAGCTAGGTGGCAAGCTTGTGTGCGTGGGATGTCCCCCGAATGAGATCAGCGTGAACGCCTTGCACATCGCGCTTGGCATGTACAGTGTCCTCGGAGCTAGCAACCATGCGAAGCCTGCGGAATTGAGGGAGTGCGCTGACTTCACGGTGCAGCATGGCATCGAGTGTCCTATCCAGTTCTTCGGGATCGATCAGATTGGAGAGATGATAGACTTGATGCAATCAGGCAAAATGGGTGGAACTCGGCTGGTAGTTCGATTTTGATAGGGACCCGAACTGAGTAGGGAGCCGCAAGCCTTCAAGATCTTCACCGAGCTCCGCCAGTTTGTGATATTATTGTGTAGCAGAGATCCACTGGCAAGTGCCGTCCTGCCGAACGTCCGTAGCTCGTGTATGCCAATCGACTTGAATCGCTCTGTGCGATCGTAGAGAACTCACATTCAAGCTGACCTTTCCAAGAGTATTCAGAGAGCTTTCCTGCGTAGGTTGTACGATCACTCAGTCTGTCGTGATATTGCTTAATGTATGAGACGATGTCCGTGAGTCTTGCACAATTTCTCCGTGTCCACTTTGCGTAAACATTTGTGCCGCTACTCCAATTGAGCGGCCAGAGAGCCCTCCTCCACGGACCCGAGCTTTCCGCTGCCTCCCCTTTGCGTGAAGATAACCACTTCTTGGCATTCTATAGATGCTTCTAAACGAGTGCAAGCAAGTCCTGTATGAGCTTTCGATTTTGAGCTTTCCCATAGTCTAACAAAATTTGCTTGTGCATATTTCAACAACGTTAAGTTCTGTCATCCGATCATTCAATTTGCAGCGGACATCATCGTATCGAACAGCCAATTCTTCATACTCAAGACCCTCTTTGTCGAGATGATAGTATATGTCAACAAGGGCAGCGGTAGCATAGTCGTCGAGGATGGTAGGTCCGTAGGTACTGCTAGCAGCTAGAAACAGTGGTATGAAAGGCTGAGGGTTCATTTGTCAGACTTGGCGCTTCCTCAGCCAAACGTGGTTCTGTCAAAGGATGGCTAAGGTCCACTCCTATGAAACCCATGGCGTACCCTCTCAGATCATTTGGCAGTTTTGACGTATGACAGGAATTCTGCCGTGAATGTGGCGACATGGACCGTTGACGTCCAGTTTGGACAATGCCTGCCTTGCGCGCTTGGCTGCAGGGCCTAGGTGACAATCACCCTGCTGTCGAAAACAGCGCACCCCAGTAGATGGGCTTGCAAGTTTGAGTCATCTGCTCCATTGCGACTGGGTCGGCCTCATACTTTAGTTAAATTTGGGCGTCTGCGGTCAGTAGCCTTCTGAACCGCTACTGCATTGTAGCATAGATTTCCAGATAGAGCTTAGCCAGCAGTGTCATGTCGTCGTTATAAGCGCGTTCTAAGCTAAGCCACAACGAAAGCGTGCCACCTAGATCCTGTTCGGTGAACATGGTAAAAACATCCAGTCTCATAGAGAGCAAGAACAAGGGTAGGGAGAGCAGTTGAAGGCAGATTCGGGCGAGGCAGCAGGGTTGCCTGATTTAAGATATTGTAGCGTCTATGATCTGCTCGTGACTCGGGAGTCCTATGTAGGTCTCGTGCTCTCAGGAATTGTGTGAAGTTCTGGTACAGCATCAGAAATTCGGCAATTGCTGAAACGTACAACACGCTCATATGAGATGTTAGATCACGAAGGTCAGCAGAGGGTGGACTTCGTATTTCAAGGTTCAAGTTCAAGGCTAGCAAATCGGCTGCGCGCGGTGCCGTCCCTGGCCCCTACCGCCGACCGTAGCAGCCGCTAAGCTTCAACCCTACCTATGCCCTGTCAAAGCCTTTCTATCACGGTCATCTAATTCCCCCATTATAGTACGAGACTCATCGAGACGTTTATATAACTGTCCACACACCCTCAGTCCCGAGACTTTACTCAGCAAACAAGCACTAAGCAAGCACAAGCACAACATGGGCATCACCGACCGACTCCTCGGCAACAATAACAGTTTAGAAATCACAAGCCCCTATGAAGCTCGCCAGGACGACTGCGTCTCGTGTCGCGTGTTGGGCTCAACAGCATTCGTCTCAATGGGAGGCTACACGTACTTCTCGGGCATGAAGCAACTAAGGGAAAGACAGCAACTGATCGAGAAAAGCAAGTCGAAATATAAGTATGGGTCCCGGCAGCTGGGGGTTGTGATGCTTTCTGGCACTTTCGTGGGACTGGGGATCTATCGGATGCTGAATTGAGGGGTTGGTTGGTCCTGGTTCGAGGTGGAAAGGTATCTTGTATCAGGTGGTCGGATTGAGCCTGATTGCGGATTATTTCGTTAGTACGGCACGGAGATCAGTGTGATGGAGGATGTTGAGTGACGAACAACCGGTCTGTGTGCTGTTGTGAGGCAATGCGAAGGTGGAGGAGAATTGTGGCGTTTGGTTGGGGATGGCCTCACTGCCGTTCTTTCAAATTATGATTGGTTAACTAATCCTGGGGTATCAGGTATGTCATCTCTTCATGAGTGCACTCTATCCATGCAATATTCTGCCCAACGCTTGAAATTCTGACAACGTGGTAATGGCTAGACAATCCTGGGTGAAGCCCTCAGGTATCCTACACTAGGCGGCTTCTCTTTCCTCCACCTCCACCTCCACCTCCACTGCCACTATCAAAGTTGTCCTTTTTATCGAAGCTGATGTTGAATATCTCGGACATATCTGGGAAGGGGAGCTTTCGCTTTGAGCCGGCGGCTTGTGTTGCGGGCCTGCTTGTTGACCGTGGCGTGTGGCGATTGTTGTATTTGTGCGAGTTGCGGTTGGTGCGGTTGATGACCTGGAGCTGCACAGGAGTGGTATCCTCTTGACTTGAGGAGGATTCTGGGGCATCCGTTTGCATGGCGTTGTCATTGCCTGCTGAAAATTGGAATACCGGTTGTTGAGGATCCTTCTTGACCTGTACTGACCCGACCTGTTCTGGGACTCCTCCTGCTAATCCTAGGGACGTGCTTTCTTGTGGTGGCCTTGCAGATTCTGTGGCCTTTTCGGGAGAGTCACTGCGAAGTCTCGGCTCTGTTTCTGATGCATCCTCCTCCTCGGCCTCACTATGCTCGGCATAAGAAGCGTCGTACTTGGCTGTAGCCCATTGCCTTATCCTCCAGCCTTCACCATCCTGCAGACCCAGGTTCTCTCGGTCGAGAAATTTCAGTAGATCATCAATGGCGTCTGAATAACCTGCTTGTCTTATCGAATCGTGGTCGCTTGCAGCAGACTTGTAGAGGTTGGTCACCGACAAAGCGGCTTGCCTGAAAGCCTGCAGGAGTTGTTCGGGAGGGGCAGGTCGGGTTGGAGGTGTAGAGGGCAAAGATCTGTTGAGAGATCTCATCGAGTCCATGGCGATGTGTCCTCGAGTTTGGCGACTCGGTAGATGGGTGATTGCGAGTCGGGTCGTTAGAAGAGATGCTGGTAGGATACTTTCTTTGAAGGAAGGGGGTTGCTGATTTCTCCCACAAGTCAGGCGCCTACGCAACGATTGAACGACGAAAGGTTGTGGTTGGAATTGACCAAATTTGTGGCAACAGATCAGACTGGTAGATATGGGGCTGAAAGAGTGTGTTAAGTCGTGTTAGAGCCCGTAGTGTTGTTGGTAGTGTCGAACGAGGTCTTTGACGTTCCCTTGGTTTGAGGCTTTGCACTGCATTACCAACTACTAACGTCACATGCCACCATCTGGGCAGCAGACACGTGCAGATGCCTGACAGCCTTCGGGGTCTGGCCGCATCACTTAGCTCCGATAGCCGAAGTTCTCGACTGACTGCTCGATTTTTGAACTCATCTCTTCTGACACATAAATCAATTTCTCTAATGGCTGAGTTACTAGATGTGGTAGAAGTCTCAGTACTGACAAACACGATAGATTGAGAATTGAAAGGTGTTATCTTGTAATGGGAATCTACTAGACTAGAAGACAAGACCACTTTGTGAGCCTTGAATCAAAGGCAGCGAGCTTCGGCAACGCAGATATCCTTATATCTATCGAAGGAGCAGCATCGGCCTAACATTAGTATCTACAAGTAGTCTGATACATGCTAGATTCGGAGCATTTTCCAGCCCTACGCGAAAGTTGAAGGCAACCGGACAGCTTGATGGTGTTTGAGAAGCACTTTTCGACCGTGTGCCACGGAAAGCCATGTGCTTTGCTGCAGTAGCAGATCGGAAAGATGCGCTGGCAAGTGTGCAGGCAGACGGCACGAATCACAACCTGAAACCAGGAAGTCAAGCAAGCGGCAGGAACCTGGTCACCCGAGTGACAGGGTTGATGGGCGGTCAGATTGGCTCTCTGGGGTCTACCCGCGCACCAGCTCACGCGATCCGCCTTGCGGCTACCGGCAATACCGTCATCGAGATAAATTCTCCCTGCCAACCATCGATAATCGTGGCCTGAAGCAAGCCTAAAAGAGACATCCGTCTGGGACGCGTGGAGACTTGTGTGCTTCACCTTGGGCATACAGAGTGCATCGTTCGTTTCTGGCGAGCTTCATAGCACTTACATATCGTGCGCTTGCCCAACCAGCTTTCAGGAAGGGCCAGATGCAAATTCACTGGCTTGTCGTGCTTGCGAGTAAAGTCGCCATCAGAAGAGCGGTCAGAGAGTCCACAGAGTTCGAAAAATTGTCGTGGGATGCCTTTCTGGTGCTTAATCACGCGCAGCCATTCCGTTGCAGTGTTATTGATGCCACGAAAGACATGTTCGATCGCACATAGCAAACAGCGCTCAAAAGTTAGAAACTAGGTACTATTCTGGATGTAGCTGCTGGCAAGTGGTACCTAACAAATCTCCTTCGCACGGTGCAGCAAGGACGCATAAGAGAAAGCAGCGATCCGACTGCCGACGGAGTTGTGCTGTAGAAATTGAAGTAGTGGAGGGTGCTTGGCTTATGCAACGGATGTGACCCACGTGCGCTAGCTATTCGAAAGTTTGGGATCAGACAGAAGTGGTTTTGGTGGAGTAGGCGCCATTTTGAGTGAAGGTACACAGTCCACCTTCTGCTCAAAGCTGTCCGTGCAAACCACGTTATCCTTTCGTGCATTATCGCGAGGCCTGTACGAGCTATTGCATATTGCGAACACTACTGTCCGAAGATTATAGACAAGGATAAGCGTGTCACTTGGGATTCAACCTTGCGCAAGCCCCTGTCGCAAAAAGTCCGATCTGCCCCAGCCACGCCTTGAACCTTGAAGTCCGGCTTCCCACAACTTGCAGCACCGCGACATCTCTCTTTCGCAGCCCAGCCACCTAACATTAGGTTCGACCTCCGAACAGGATCTTGCTCGGTTCTAGCTTATGCACAGTCCCTGGCTTTTGGGTCGGATGCTAGCTCTCTGAACAAGGACTTGGTAAGGAGCCTTCACTTGCAGAATTGGTTCGGAACGGCTGTCCCACTGCGCCCACCTCGGACGACACGTCGCTTATCTCTGTCACCATTCCAACTCGATCACAAGTGAGCGAAGCAGAGCAATCTGTTTAACCACCCTTCTCAGACGTTTGCGCAGGCACACGTAGCCCATGCCTCCAATCAACACTCTAAGCAGGGTCGCATGATGGGCCTTGCTGGTCGCAAACCTCTACTACCTGCGCCCACCGATTCATTGGTCGACGATCCTACCGTCGAGGAACCACAAGTCAGTGAGGAAGTCGCCACCGACTTGTCTCAGCGAACCGATCGAACCCACCATACCATACCTGAAGACGGCAGCCCAATCACCATATCGACGAAGAAGACCACAACCAAGCTCAGCAAGATCGCAAAGAGCGCCCAGAATTCGCAAACTTCTCTGCTCATCGAGTACTTCGAAGGCGCGAAGGGTTCCGACTCCAACCGACGACCCAGTGTGAGAGTCAAGGTCGTTCCCTCATCGAAGAGGAGCAAGAGAGAAGGAAAGGGGGACCCACACCTTATTCTGACAGAAGAAAGAAGAGGTCATTCGGGCAGAAGATCTACAAGTCGTCGCATTTCTCTCAGTTCCACCGAACCACAAGTCGCTGCAGCTATTAACGACGTGACTGCCTTAAACTCGCTACATATTCCAGAGCCCAGAGCATCTACCCCACCACAGATCGAGGCACAACAGAACAGCGACATGTCCGAACTGAGTGCCTCGCCGGAAGCCCGCTATATTGCGGCTCCATCCGACATTTCATCCATGCCCGCAGACTCTATGCTTGGTGCCCAGCAATCCACGCTTTTCGCTCCTCCCAGCAGGCTGTACGAAGGCTCAAATGTTAGCTCTCTACCGCCGGAGGAATCTGTCATTAGCACCAGTGAGCTAAACGATCCAGCAAGTCTCAGACCGCCAGTCATGCCACGTGAGCGAAACCCTAGCAATGAACGAATAACCCAGAAAGTGATAGAAAAGCTAAGCAACAAGCCGCGTCAGGATTATGTCAAAGCTGGCTATGGCCAAACTTCGAAGAGCTCAAGTCGGAGCGCCAGTCGTGACCCGGGACCTGCCTCGTATGAACGTGCCAGCATGAAAGGTAAGAACTTCAGGGAGACCGACAGTACCCTGAGCCCGTCTGAGCCGAGCCTGTTGAGCAACTCCGTAATATCTGCAGGTGGAAGGTCGGACCATTCCGCAGTCACAAACCCAAAGCTGCTTCAGACTGTGGAAGATGCTATTCGAAGGCTCATTCTTCCCGAGCTTAAGGAGCTCAAGAAGGACCAGCGGCAGCATTCTAGATCGGGTAACTACGATAATGATTACTCAGATCTGTCCGAGACCAGCGTTGTCCGCGAGAAATCCACTCGTCGTTCCATGTCCGGCGAAAAATCTCAACGGAGACGGTCAAGCAAGGACCACGCTGAGAGACCAGGCTCGGGAAGGAGGAAGAGCAGCCACAGGGAAGTCGACTATGACTCGTTATCTGACACCAGCTCCCGACGAGAGGCTTCCGTTTCCAGTATCAGCACCGATGATCCAAAGAAACACAAATCACGCCGGGCACGGGATCTAGCAGCAGCGGGACTTGCTGGAGCAGCATTGACGGCGGCCGCGCTAGAATCAAAAGATTCCGAGGAGAGTCTCCAAAGAAAGAGGCGGAGGAAGCGCAGCAAGAGTCAAAGCAGCCACAGTGTTTCTCTTGCCGAAAGTGACGAGATATTTCATAAGCACAAAGTCCCCCCAATGCCTATGCAGAGCGACATCAATTCAGACTTGACCAGAAGCTCCATCTTGTCTTCAAATACCGAGGGCTCGCGCACACCCGTTCAGCGTGAGGTGCAGAAGGTCGCTCGGGGATCGACCAGAGAACACACTTCACCGAACTCTGGCACGCCTTCAAGACGTTCTGGCGATTTGAGGCAGTCCCTAGGCACTCATCACGGCAACTTCTCTGAGCGCAATCTGAGCTCCAACAAGCTTGCGGAAGATGAGCGCGAGGACGGAGACACGCTCTCCCCCGAGACAGAGCGCTACCAATCGTTCTCAGCTGAGGATCTACTAGAGGACCCGGAGAGAATGCGACTGTACGAGCGTAATCTGCACACTCAACATCCCATTCGTCGCGGTCTGAGCCCAATACAGAGTGTTGCGAGCTACCAGACAACCGAGCCGAACCGAAATTCCATGCTGCGGAAAAGTGCGGACTCAATAGCATCGATGAGACGGAGGCAGCAGCAGCTGAAAGAAGAGGTATCCATCAGCTCCTTTGCTTCTGCGAGCCCTGATCTCAAGAAAACCAGACCACATGGAATAAGCCTCGAGAACAGGAGCGAAATCTTGCATCAGCACGAAAATGACCCTAACCGGTCGCCTGAATATCAATCTATTGGCGTACACGACCGCTTCGGTGAAGACGACCACGACCATTATCGTGATTCGTACACGACTGACGACCAGAGCATAAATGAAAAACGTCTATCGCAAATGACTGACGCTTCTTCCGACGTACAGTACGTTGACAAAGTGACCGCTGGACAACACGTCGTGCCGGTCAGTGGGGCGCGACCAGAGTTCGTGCCAGCACCCTTCGGTGTCGAGTCTGGCGTGGCTTCTCTAGTGGAGCCGTCTGTCTTGAGTATGCGCGAGTCACAACCATCTCAGAAAGGCTCTTTCGTTCACGAAAATGGCAGCAGTCAGTCTCTGCCGCGACAAATTGTCGGAGCAAGGATGATTAGTCCGTTGAAGGACCAGCCTGTATCAGTAAATAGCGAAGCAAGTATGAGACAACCACAATATGCGCAGCAGGTTGATCTGTCACCACCTCAAAGTCCTGCACGGTCTTATGAAGAGAGCGAACTGGACTACATTCCAGAAAGTCACGAAAGATCTCGCTCTCGGTCGCCGTTGCCCAGTGGTAACTTCGATGTCAAAGGATCTCCAGAATCAGAGATCACCACAAATCCATCTGTCATACATGGTCCGATCGGCGGCCTAGGTGCCGGGCATCCTGACCCCTGGATGGCAGATACAGCGACACCTCCAATGCCTAGTCAAGGAGGGATGAGTAGAGATTTCAGTTCTGGTGCAATTGACCTCATTCCGGAAGGCCTGAACGTTAGCCAGCGAAACACCTATGAGCCAAAGACAAACACGTATACGATAGGGCAGCCGATGCAACCCCAGGTCGGCAACAAGGACGAAGGCTATGCTACTGGCGAAGGAGACAACTACTCTCCAGCGCCGCTTACAAAGACGGTGCCCCCTGTTATGACCAACTACGACTTCGAAGATCCCTACGGAGGTAAAGTTCACGACCCGTTTACCGCGAAGAGAAATAAGTATATGAGTGGTCTGTCTCAAGGCATGTCCCCCCTATATGACGGTGCTACTGGAAAAGGTATAGACCGAATCCAGTCTCAAGACATCGTTGCGTTAATGGAACATCTAACCGTGCGTGATGCTCATCGCAATGCTCGAGACACAGAGATATTGGTCACGTTGGTCAGAAGCGCGGCAGACATGCGGAATTCTTTCGAGGAGATGAGGCAATACATCGCTGAGCAAGACGCCTTGATTATGCAAACAGCCGACAAACAACATCAGCACACTCAAAAGGTGGTGGGAGGGCCTCGACAAATGCCTGCTAACGTTCGTGCTGCTCCTCGAAGCAGTTCTCAGGAGGACGAACCCAACAAGCGACGAAATGTGTTCAAGCGCGCGCTGCAAGGTCTCGGTAGCAAGAATAATGCCGAACTTCAGAACATCGAATCAATGCTGATGCATCTGCTGGATGAGGTCGAGGGTCTCCGGTCGCAGCATGTCTCCGCCGGCCCTACTCCGCAACCACGAACTAATAGCGTTGTTTCGGAAGATGTTGCACGACCTGCAACGGACACTGGCTACGAACCTGAAGGACGAGCAGGCACAGCATCCTCTGGCGGCGATCGCTCCGTGTTCTTCTCAAACAATTCTTCTCGGCAAGGACAATATAGTGCAGCCAAGCGTGTACCAGAAAACAGAGTCAGCACAGTCATGGAAGGCGATGAAGAATACGACGATTACAACGACAGGCGACCAGGTTCTCAGCGCACGCCTCGCGGCCTTTCGCCGGTCGACGACCCTTACCAACGAGGACAGTCCGAACCACTCCACACACCACCACGAATGCATGACGAGGACGAAATTACGCCGACCAGCTACCACTCTTCAGACAAGAAGCACAAGACTTTCTCCTCGTTCCTGCCCAAGCAGTTTGTTTCGCGCTGGTCCAAGACCACGGCGTCGACCGAACCAGAATACCGCCAAAGTACCCAGGCGAAGCCCCGACCCTATTCTGGCGTCTCCAACTCTGGCTCTAACCTGCATGAATACGAGTATGAGCACAACCCAGAGGACAGACTGAGATCTACCACCTCTCTGCAGGACGATGCGTATTACCGAGACCAGGAGAACCGTCCTCCCTCACCACTTGTGCCAAGCGCACTCTCGGACAACCCAAAATACCAAGCACATCGCGACAGCCAAAATATGGAGCATCCCCAACCCCGACAAGGCCCAACAGGTCGTTATCAGTACACCTTGGAGAACGCTGCTCAGCGCTATCACAACGATGAAGCATTGTCACCTATTTCCCAAATGTCTTCTCATAGACAATGGGACAATGTGAATTCTCAGCAGACACAGCAGTCATATGCGCCTCACAACATGAGTCCCATTTCTGACGGTGGTGCTTACCATGAAAGACCAGGTTCGGCATCCTCACTTACACGCCGGAACAATGGTCCACCACGACCACCAAAGATCTCTGATACGGCGTCAGACTTAAGCGAGCCACTTGTTCCTCAGCGGCCGCCAAAAGTACCTCATGGTACCATGTCACCAAGCACGTATGTCGACGACGTGCGAGCCGCACGAGCTGGCAGCCCTGCATTTGATAAGAGTCCTATTGCCGTATTGAGAAGTCCCAATGCAGGCAATGTCGGTAGGAAGCCAAGTGGGCCGAGGCCATTGAGTGCCAGCAGTAACAAGGAGACTCAGAAGAGAGCGAGATTCACCAACAGTCCGATACAGAGTGTCGGCAGTGGTGGACGATACTAAATAATAGGTGGATGAGGAAAGCCAACGTAGGGTAAGGGCATGAATCAGCACCTTGGGAGGCGGTAATCGATCAGCGGGCGAATGACAAAAGTAAATAGCCATGACACCACTGCGAGACGACACAACGGGGATTTGGGTGGGTGATGATGAACAAAGTTATGTGCAACAGTATATTACGCATCTTCGGGCGTTACAGGCCATTCAATGTCTTTTCAGTCCCCTTCAGCAAGCGAACACTAATGAGCTGTTATGGACTTTCTGGCAAAAAGCAAGCTCCTGGACATTTAAGACAGCTTTGCTGCACAGTAGGATAGAAATTAATTACGGAAGCAGCTTCCTTGCTGTCTATTTGCCTCTCGAATCAGTCGTGTGGTCCATCTAAAGCTGCGCTTCCCGGGCTAGCAGTAAGCAATGCGACTCCCCAGCGTGCCTTCCGCTGACCGATCCCTTCTTCTCTGAACCTTCTTTCACGTATCGACCCCTCCTCCTCACACATCTGGTCTACAGTAAAAGCCCGAACGCGCGTACAATCTCACGTCTCGCTCCCCATGATGTAAGTCATCCCACTTTCGGTACTCTGAGCTTGAGGCACCGGTGAATGCTCTACGTTTCTTCCGTGGCTGGGAACAGCTCAGCCGGCGATCTGGTCGGGTTCCGTGCTGAGAACCATGCTCCTAGGTTAGCGTGCTGGGGCTGAGACGATGTTGAATCTGACAACTTGTGCTTGTTCAGCCTCGTTCTGTCGGTATTGCTATCTTGTCTTTCACGTCGAGATATAAGATGAGCGCCTCATCGCTGTTGGCGGGCGCTGTGCTCGAAGCCGTGGTCGAGCTTAAGGCTACCTTCCAGCCCCTACAAGCTTGTTCAACTCCGCATGATATACGGTGGCAGGTCCAAAGTTCTAGCGGTACAACCCCATTTCAATTCCTATCCTACCCTTGAACACACAAGGGATGTCAGGAGCGTCGGCAATTTCTCGCTCGTATGTATGGTCAGCATTATACCAGGCGGGGGATGATCACACAGTTGAAGCTTCCAATTGTTCGACAGTGAGTAGGGACTACGCTTCGCTGCAGCGACGGACATTTGAGAATTGCAACCTGCCAATGATCTTTCATGCTCTGTGACTCATGTCAGCTTTGGAGTTGAGCTCATACGCAGAGGAATTCATGCAGATGAGTGACAAGCTGTCTGGCCCCGCCTCGTGGCCGAAAGAGCTCCAAAATTTCATCGACACAAGCCTGAGGACACTCAGCCTTGATGTAGACTACGCACACGCAGAAAGCCTCGCAAGTTCCTACTAGCTTGCTGCGACCGACGGCGTAGGCCATGGTAGAGAGGGCATCCATACCGGTGATTGCCTTGCTATGAGTGAGTGGCAGCTTCTCAGCCGCAACATCCACGAGTACGATGAAGAACGCACCTGGATCGAACGAAGATTGCTTTCGGGCCGCGGTAGCTAGCCACCCACAACCAGACGACCTGGTGAATGGCGACAATATCTCAATGCGAGAGCATGATTGAAATCAATGAGCATGACGTGCCTGTAGATAGGTAAGATCTCACCACCGCTGGCGCATACGCTTGTAGACTCGTCTATAGGCGCAAGCGGTCAATATGTAATTAATGGTATCCAAAAGTGAGGAAACTAATCAACATCATCTCGCCCATCTCAATCATCCCATCCTGCCATTTCCCAAAACATCCGCTATAGATTGACAGAACGCAAATGCCATGTCGCGATGGGATCTGTCAGAATTCTGCGGAGTGCAGTTACAGCGGCAAGCGGGTGACGAGTGTCCACCGAGGAATACTTCTTTGCGAAATCCTTTTGAGCCCGAACTAGGTCGTGAAGGCCTCCGTACGTCTTCTTCCAAGTCAACACCAGACGGAAGAGCGAATCTGGGAGAAAGGAGTCTGCAATCGTGTGAAGATTTTGGGTCGGCAGCGCGCTCAGCACGTACATGATTGGTGTGAATGGACAATTCGTCGAAGTGTACATTCATGACGTTATGAATTCTTGCGGATAGATCAGAGCTGTCATCAGGCGTAGATTTACATTCAGGAAATGGAATAACTTAATCAATCGTTATAGAAAGTAAAAAGTAGGTTAGGTAAGCGTCCCCCGACAGTTCTCTGGAGTTCAAAACCGAGAGGCCGGATTGTGCTTCCATTGTTCTATACTGAGCGGTCACCTTTTCTACGCTCTTGTTCCTCTGGCTGCTGCTCAAAAAGCCTCGTGGACTTGACCTATTCCGTGCAGCCTTTTGAGAACTATAGCCGAGACATTGGTCCTTCACAAGCGCTACTAGACGATATAATTCTAGCGGGACACGATGGGTCTTCAAGTGGGTGGAGCATGCCATGATTCATTTAGCAAAAGCAAACCCGCCATATCTGACTCGTTGTTCCGCCATCACGTGTGATGCAGAGTGTTCGCAAGGTGATACGTTTAGTTAGGGTTGTGATGGTGGAAGTCTTGAGGGCAGAGTCGATGCTGGCGATCATGGGCTGACAGTGAAAATAGAGGCTGATGGTCGAACACCTCGTTCCAATGCTTTAGAGTTTGTCTGAAGATTCCCAGTATTGATTCCCATGACATCGAGCTTCCAGCGCCGTACTAGCTTGACGATAGAAACGTCTCTGCCGCCTTTAAATCCTCGTTGGTGTCCGTGGGGATATTGCAGCGACATGTCTTGACCTGGCAGGACATTAGCTTCTGTTCTTTAACGTAGTCCGATTGTTTTCTAAAGGACTTATCAGCACCCCAGCTACGAACCCTAACGCTGGTACTAATTCCTTATCTACATCGTAACCACTCTTATTGGGTTCTCCTTTAATGTCTTGGGCAGTGAATTTCTCCCCTTAATCAACCAAACCGCCTTCATCCGGTCCTCCGGCTGGGTATCACAGATTTCATACAACGCCAACATCCGAGTTGTGGCGTCGTATACCGATAGAACGCCATGAAAGCAAATCACGTCCAAAGTAGGGGTCCAGCATCCTAAGCCGCCGCCACATCCACGACGCGATATCCTTCTTTAACTTTGCGCTCAATCTCCTCAGATTTACCATGACCCAGCAGACCCAGCGCAAAAGCTGTATCGTTCCACTGTCTCTCGTTCTCACACCGTCCAAGTCTGGCGGACAATTTCTCTGCAAGATTCTTCGCATGTTTGTCTTTCTCGATAAATCCACACAAAAATTTGAGGATACGTTTCGTGGCGTCCTCTTCTAGGATACCGCCTTCGATGCTGCCGGTTTGTGTGAGAATGGAGAACATATCCACGAATTGGTTGTAGACGGCGTTGTCCTTGGTGGCGAGCTCAGTGAAGAACATACGTGCTAGGTCCGAGATCTTACGGTCTGAGTCCTCTAGACATTTCGCCATCTCGCCAAGTTGTCCTTTGACTTTGACTTGACCGGCTAGGATCAGGAATGTGAGTGTCATAAGACAGGTGCGTTTGACACTGTCATCTGCGTCTTGGAGACGCCGGTAGAGGAAGTCGGTATTTTCATCGATGAGATGGTTGAAGCAGACAGCCATGTCGCCCAACGCAATAACAGCGTTGGACCGAACTATTGGATCGGAACTACGCTCGAGGATAGTGATGAGGAGCGGGAGGTTGCGCTCGCAATACTCGGAGCTGACACACATGAGTTTAGCGAGGCAAAGTGTCGCTTGCGCTTGAAGGTGGCGGCTGGCATACAGTGTGTTATTTGCGCAGATCTCGCTGACAAGTGGGCCATATAGGGCGAGAATGGATTGGCGACTATAGAGCAGTTCGCGTTCGCGAATGTGTTGAATTGCTTCGGTAAAGTCATCTTCTGTCGTGCCGCCGATCATATCCAGTTCGTCCTTTTCCTCTTCTTGTTGCAATTCAGCTGGTTGCCCGGCCTTCTTGCGGCGAGCAGCCGGTGTAGGCGCTGTTTTCTCCGGAGAAGGGTTGGATACGGGTCTGTCCTTCTCCAGATCTTGTTTCCGACGCTTAAAATCCAGTTCGCATAGTTCGAGATGGACTATTTGCTTGATAGCAATGTGACCTACCGTGAACAAGAGCTGGGATAGTGAACTAGCAGCACATTGCTTGTCCGATTTATCCTCTTCTGGCTGCTGTTGTTGCTGAGTGTCTGGCTGTATAGTGATCTCTCCACTTTGTTCTATATGCTCGTCCACATCCATTGCGTCAGCATCGTGTTGCGGCTCTGGTGAAGGGGTCCTAGAAATAGAGTGCCTGCTTTGCGTCTGCGAGAAAACCTTCTTGGTTTTCTGTCGAAGCACTTCTGAGCAAAGCACGTCAGGGTGTTCCGAGAGCACGTAGATTGCTGAGACTGCCTGTTCGGCCATGCCATACCAATCTTGGCTGGCAGATGGCAGTAGCAGGATCGATGCAAGCATTCTTAAAACTGCATGGTCGTTCGGCATCCTTTCCATGCCAACCTTCTTGTTTCGGTCCTGCGCTTTTTTGGCTGGCGGTATCATTCTTCGCAGCGCTACACATGTGTATCGTGCAAGAATGAGATCTTTCCGCCCAGCCAGCCCCAGCCCGATACGCAGCATCGTATCGATCTCTCTCACGGCAACTGTTGGATCTGCGGTAGCGATCATGCCTAACACGATGATTGCACCTCTTCTCTGAGCTTTTGAAATGTCCTTGTTGACACCATAGACCTGCCACAACTTTGCAATGACTAGCTGCGAGATATGCCCTGCAGTCATCATGGTCGCAAGCAATTGTTCTAGGGAGGTAAGCTCGGCTGGTGACGCACCAAAAGTGAGACTGATCATGTTTCGTGCGATGAAATTTGCCGCATCATTAGGGTTGAAAGAGTCCGGCGCATCAAAAAACAGCCCCTTGTAGCAGTCGATAAGGTGTGTTTGGACACCCTTGCCTTCGTCGCTGTTGCCCTTTGTCCAGATAAGACGCAGCATCCGCCGAATCCCCTTCCGTGCGGTTTCAACCTTGTAGGCATCAATCACCACGAAGAAGTCCATGGCTTCGATGACTTCACTCTTGTTCTTGGCCGATAGTAACTGGCAAGTGACATCAGAAGCCTCATGGATGACCTCGATGAACCTCAAAGCCTCAGTGTAATATTTTCTGGTCAACTTGAGCTTAGCGAGCACTTCCTGTGTAGCAGATTCCCTCTCAGCTTGCTGCATTCGTTCTTCTCTCTGCTCGTCGGTCAACTCCACGATTTCTCCATCCATTTGTGTTGCCTCGTCTAGCAAGCCGCTGTCTACAGCTTCCTCGCCATCAGCTGTTTGAGCTACGGCAGCCTCTTCTGGTGCGGGCTGCAAAGCTTTGATCTTCTCCTCAACCATTTGTAGTCTTCCTTCCCAGCCGGTCATGGACAGCTCTCCGCCGTGCATGACGCTGAAAGGATGGGTGGAGACTAGCTTTCCAAGTAGTTTGACAGCATTTCTCCTGACATTGCTGCTCTTGTCTTGCAAACTTTGCACGGCAAGCTCAGCAACATTTTGTCTACGTTTGGGGTATTTCTGGTCCAGCTGGCAGACTTTCATCCAGACCTGAATGGCACGGCATCTGCAGTAGGGATTTGTGTCCAAGAATCTCTGCTCAAGCACATCAAAGAAGGCGTTGATCTGAACCTTTGTGGAGTCATCTTGCTCTTCGAGCTTGCTAAGATCAGCGAGAAGATTTCCACAAACCTCGATGATGGCGCATCGTAGGGTGTATGCTTCGCTGTCGAGGAATCTGGCCAGTTGACCAAGTTCCTTTCCTACCAGACGCGGTTCCAGCTCTGATAACTTGGTGATGAAGGCTGAAACTGCCTTGGGGCCCTTGGCATCTGTTGGGCTGAACTCTTTAGCTGCCAGCTCCCTGAGCACCTCGAATGACAGTTGAGCGTAGTCGTATTGCTCCGACAAGATATGGAGTAGCTCAGCCATAGGCTCCGAGAGATGTTCGAAATAAGTGAGGTTCTGGATGATGGAAGTCTGGGCACCCAAAGCATGGCCGTTGTGCTTGATAGCAATGCATAAGACTTTGAAGCAGAACATGCGGACTGCGGTGATCTTCATTCTGGCCTCACTTTCCATGATGAGGTAGATTGATCTAGTGAAGAGGTTGATGAAGGTGTCTCGGTCTGAAGTTGTGTTGAAGATTCTGTTCAGCTTGAGCTTCATGACCCTGCACATAACGTCCATGGCGGTCTGGATTTGACTTGCTGAGTCCCAGCTTCCATCCTTCGCAGTACTCTTCTTCGTTCCCTTTGCACCTTTGCGAGCGGGAGCAGCGGGCTTCTCGGCGGCCTTTGCTTCAACAGCTGAGATGGACCATTGCAGCAGAAATGCATACATCTCCAGCAACTGTTTGTGGTGGGCGACGGTTTCTTGCTCGTCCTGCTCGACATCCTGATTGGCAAGATCGGCTTCATTCGAGATGCCAGAAGTGACTATTTCCAGGACCTTGCCGACCAGAGGGCCTGGTATGGAGGGTGCAAGTCTAGAAGTGTCAGCTATGGACTGCCCAGAAGTGGCCACAGTAGGCACGTACTTGAGGAGACATTGTAGGGTGTCAAAGGAAGCGCTTCGGCCCAAGGCATCTGGATGATCATGTATAGAATGTCGTATCGGCTCTAGAACATCTGCTATGGCTGACTGGTCCAGGCTATCAGCGTCCGTGTCTGCGATCTCAGGTGCGGCATCTGGGGTCTGGATTGATGCCGGATCGCTCAAGTACAACTTTAGGGACTCGTTGATGTCGAACTCCATCTTTGCTATTCCTCGATTCTGGTACTCGCCAGAGAGTTGAACGGTGATTTATTGCGGTTGCGGGCAGGCGCGCATTGTTGATCTTAGGGAAGGCGCGACCCTGCTGTTGTTGACAAGACCCTAGCACCCGACGAAACTGTTTGCAAATACAAATCAACCTCACTCTGAGTGTATGAAGCAATCCAACGATGCTAACAACTGATCCAACGACCATGTCCCACACTGGTCCAAGCTGATCGCACTGAGTCTGCGCATGTCTGGTGTGTCAACACCTGGCCGAGGATCGTGCACGCCGATTGGTCGAGCGCAAATGAGTGTTTACATGTCCACCCGCAGCATGTCCACCCGCAGCGGTGGGGATGGCCATGACCTCTTGGCCGGCCTGGCGACTACTAGAGGTGGTAAACTAGAGTTGCTTCGTAATGCCGGTCGTCGCTTGCTAAAGAGGAAGAAGCCTGACGAGGAAGGGGAGACAGACGACCAGCGACAACAGCAGCAGCAACAACACGGTCCATCACCACCGAAGGAGCGACGCGACGCGGCCATTCCGACAGCAGCAGCAAAGAGAGCTCCTGCAACAGCACCTCCAGCGAAGCTGAGAAGGCGCGATAGACACGCTATGGGCTATAACAAGATTGCTATTCATGAAGACCCTTCTGCAATGACACAATCTTTGCATGTCCCGGAGTACCAGATCATGACAGAGCACGACCCCAATGTGCTCTACTCAGAAGAGGATGAGGACGAGCAAAGCGAAGACGAGGTAGATGACACCGTCGCCGAGGACATGAAGAAGCTGGAGGAGAACTTCAAAGGCATATCACAAAAGTATCGACTTATCAACCGCATTGGCGAGGGTATGCTTGTCCCACCTGAAACACGCCCGCATGCTAATCTGTTGCAGGCACCTTTTCCACCGTCTACAAAGCTGAACGCCTAGACATCCCATACGACGATGATAGCGAGAACCAAGATCCCGAGTCCGACGACGACTTGCTCCTGGTGAAACCACGGAAATGCGCAAATGGCAGGCATTCCAGGATCGTTGCCCTCAAAAAGATCTATGTCACCTCTTCACCGAGCCGGATCTTGAACGAGCTCGAGCTGCTCCACGAGCTACGTGACTCTGCCCACATATGTCCTCTTCTGACAGCCTTCCGACATCTAGACCAAGTCGTTGCTGTACTACCCTACTTTCGACATCTCGACTTTCGCCTGTACTATAGAGAATTCCTTACCAACGACCTGCGCCACTACTTCCTGAGCTTGTTCAGTGCACTGGCTTACGTGCACAAGGCAGGCATACTGCACCGAGACATCAAACCTACCAACTTCCTGTACGACCATACCAAGAAACATGGTGTGTTAGTCGATTTCGGCTTGGCAGAGAGGCAGGGCACCGACTGGCAACCATGCTTCTGCCAAGAGCACAAGGAGAGGAGAAGAGATCGCTTCTTGAACTCGTACGCCGTTCAGAATCTGCAAGCACAACCAGACCTATTATCACCCGCATATCCAAAGCAAGACAACAGACCGAGTCGTCGAGCAAACCGTGCTGGTACCAGAGGTTTCCGAGCTCCAGAGGTGCTGCTCAAATGCACAGCTCAAACAACCAAGATTGATATCTGGTCCGCAGGTGTTATCCTGTTGACCCTGCTCGGCCGGAGATTTCCATTCTTCAACAGCGCCGATGACATCGATGCCATGATCGAGATAGCATCTATCTTCGGCAAGAAGAAGATGCAGGGAGTCGCTGCCATGCATGGAAGTGTCTTTGAGACCAACATTGAGACCATCGGAGAGAAGGGCTTCACTCTCGAGAAGATTGTCCTGTGGGCAAGCTGCCGTGAAAAGGAGTCTGACCAGTTACACCCCGGCGAGATACAAGCTGTCGATCTGCTCAGTGGCTTGCTCGAGCTGGATCCCAACAAGCGATTGAGTGCTCGGCAAGCCCTGGAGCATGAGTTCTTCACCAGCCCTATTGAGGATGAAGCTGAACGGGAAGAGCGTGAATATGGAGAAGCACTTGAAGAAGAGGCTCGACTGAAGCAACAAGAAAAGGCGAGAAGAAAAGCTGCAAGAGCTCGAGCACTGATGGCATATGATGGCAACGTAAAGTGATATTGACGGAGAATGGGTGGCACTCTGTTTCATGGTTTGCTGCATTACTAGCAAGATGATACCCACAGCATTGACGCATGGTAGCATGGTAGCAGGCGTTCTGATGATTTGATGTTGACGACAAGCAGCGAGTGAATATCGACACCATCGTGTGTGAATGATGGCGATTCTCAAGCGAAACTTAATTTGACCGAATAAAGATCAGATTTGATTCATCGTCTCCCTATGTCTCTTCATCCGTACTGACCAATGTGCCACCTTTTAAGGCTTTAAGATCCAGATAAAATCTTAGACTTCAGAAGGAGTTTAAAAACTCAAATTCATGTGTCAGTCTTTTCAACAGTACAAATCCACAATAGCACTATCCCTTTCGTGGTTTGTCGTGGCATCTTGGCTTCGTAGTCCTCAGGCTACTTGTTTATCACTGTATCAGTGCTGCTAGTACCAGATTCCGATGTTCATCGCGTTACAGTCCTGCACATCTACTTCTCCTCAGCTCAGCAGAGCCCGTTCACTACTTCTCACTCGTCGGACAATGGCAACAACCACATATACTCCGCCTCGTCCTCGTCGCTTCGCCCCACTGGACCCATCAATACCCAACGCCAACAATGCACCCAAGCTCAAAGGCGTCGTCTTTGATGTAGACGGCACGCTATGCCTGCCACAGAACTACATGTTCAAAGAAATGCGCTCGGCGCTCGGCATCCCAAAGTCCATTGACATAATAGAACATATCAACAGTCTCTCCGCTCGCAACGACCAGAATTTTTCGTCACCACGCTCACGTGCTCAAGATGCGATAAAGAAGATTGAACGCGAGGCCATGAGACATCAGCAGCCTCAACCGGGCTTGAACGAGCTAATCACGAGATTGGCTAAGTGGGATATACGTCTTGCGCTCTGTACGCGAAACTTCGAGATGCCTGTGAAACATCTGCTTGAGAAGTTCGTGAGCGAGGAAGGGCGAGCACATTTCAGTCCGCTCGTCACACGAGAGACGGAGGGTATCAAGGCTAAACCGTCTCCGGAGGGCATTTGGGCTTGTGTGCAGGTTTGGAATCAGACTAATAATACTGCTGAGGCTGTAGATGTGGTTGACGGCACGATTAAACTTGAAGAAGGGTCCGAAGAGGACAAGATGAAGGGGTGTGATGGTGTGATCATGGTGGGAGACAGTGCGGATGATATTGAGGCTGGTGCTAGAGCGGGAGCGGCGACGGTGCTGCTAGTGAACGAGGAGAATAGACATTTGCTGAATAAAGACGAAGGGCCAAGGGTTGATTTGAGCATCGAGAGGTTGACTGAACTGGTGGATGTGCTTGAGCAGGGATTTGAAGGACGAAACTGAGCTCTGCAGCTGCTGGTATATCAGTGCACTCGTGGCGCTGGAAAACTACCAAGCTCCCTGAATCCATACGACGATATCTGCCGCAGCATGTCTCACGTCATCAAAGACACCGTCGGGCCAGCTTCTGCTGATTTGAGATTTCACAAGACGGCAGATTTCGCGAAGAGGACCACTGCAATGCTGGGTACTGCATTGGGGCTCAATCCCACAGTCAACATGGTAGAAGACAGGCTATCTCAGCGAAGCTTATTGTCTCGATGTTGCGACGACAGGATAGGCGCTCAGATTCCGCGAATGCCTGCAATGTCCGTCCTAAGATCTGCGCAACAGGCTGACCAGACGCGACTCTCAGCACCATACCGGTTGTGCGGCAGAAGTCCGTCGCTGACCACTCTGCGATGGGGTCGGATTGGTGTTTCGGAGAATATCACAGAATAAGTCCTAATTGATCGGGTCTACCACGTGCAATACCAGTATGAATTACAGGATTCGGTAAGGCGGGAGGGAGCCCAAGCCTAGGTACCGTAGGGCGAAGCTAGATGAGCGTAGTACGTCAGCGCCAACCTGCGCCCCACTGTTATTCATTTCGTCACCAGGCTCTGAAAACAAGGTGGACAACTTGAAGCACAGCAGCCACAAGCACCTGACGAGTCAGGTTCTCACGCTCACTTACCCAGTCGTAAGACGAAGCTTATCTGGAGGCTCTGCTCCTTGAATTCCATACCAAGCCACAGGTCCCCATACGAAACGTGCCGGTTTGTCCAGCAATGATGCCCACCTGTTTTGTCCGGAACTTTGTAGCCACTGCGAAGATAATATAGCAGTCCTCCGCAACTGGGACATCCTAGATACTGATTGTTTGCTCAAACTCCAGCCACAGTCGCCACGGAATTACGTCCGACTGCTTGTACGACACGCGCCACACGGCACTAAACAGATTACGAGTCACCTCAGGAATATAACCTAGCAAGATAGCTCCCAGAGCACCAATCTCATCTGATGCCTCTTGGTGATATTGCAGATTGCACTACGCTGAAGCATACGTCAACTTTAGAATCAAAAAGCATGGGTCGCGAAGTCAGCTCAACAGTAAGTCTACTTCATCCAGAAACCTTTCAGTGGTTGGACGAACGCATCACAACGGCGAGAATGGTGGTTTGGTCACAGCGACGGCGGTAACACAGGCGAGCGCAACGAGCACTATGCGACAGACGCCTATGCAACACCAGTCGCAAGACGACATAGTTCGGTATCGAGACTCTTGGCCATTGTCTTGGGTGTGCGCGGCGACCTTGCGCGCCTGACCCGGTCGCTCTAGATCTCACCCAGATACACGTCCTCGCATAGGCTTGCTGCTCCAACCATATCACTGCCTCTCCTGGCGCGAAATCGATCCATCTCCAAACCGCTTCTGTCGGGCAATTGCTGACCATTGTTTACCAGTCCGACATCCTCCTCTATTTCCTCGCACTCTTCCTCCCACCACTGTCTGTCTTCCTGAAACGGGGACTTGCTGCGGATTTCTGGATCAACGTCCTGTTGTCAATTTTGGGGTGGATACCAGGTGTTCTCCGTGAGTTCGATCTTTGGGTCTTCTTCCAGAAGAATCTGCTGACCGATACATATAGATGCCTGGTACATCATCTCGAAAAACAGGGTCGTGTATGTTCAGCCTCGTCGGTATTAAGCTTCTCGTGTGATGCCCACGGACGACGAAATGCTCTGCATTGGAGGGGCGTATGGGCGTTGGGTTAGATCGGAATGATATCAGGCTTTGGCAGCGTGTTTCAGCCATGTTGGGATTGTTCACTAGGACTGGATGTTTTGATGCCGAAAGTGATGTTGCACTCGAAGAAAGCACGGTCACGGATTCGTGGGCCTTCTTGGTCTCTGCCAACATTGATTCTTATGCCGGTCCAGTACAGCACAATTACTATGCCGACGACTAGAAGCACCTGTGTTCTGAAGTCTATGTTCGCTGTACGTAAAAGAGTGGACAACATGGCGCGACTGGGGTACGAAGAATGATCCATGCATAGTCTCAAGGGCCGCTACATTGGTAGCTCGTATAAGAAGGTCATAATATAAGTTGAACTTTGTCTGGGCGTTGTGTAGTTGATTGTGCCAAACAAGATCACGGTCGCTAGTGCGCAGCTTCAAACTTGGTATTAGAGATGGACAATGCACAAGCGCGACTAATTCTGTTCCTTCAAGGCTATCAGGTTGTAGCTGAGCAGACGCGCAGTCGCTATCAAGACCATGGAGTCATAACGTGAGGCGTAACCTGGAAGCTCCTTGGGTGGTGTCTGGTTCGGAAAGGAAAGCTTTGGCGCTGAAGGGAGGCAAAGCCCATTCGACGTCCCTGTAGATCGGCGTTGCTGCCTAAAGCTTGGCGCTCAGGCAAAACCTCATTTCGCAAAGGGCACTGACAGTACTACCACAACTGAACCCATCACACATTGTCGTTCGCCACCAGTTCTCTTTCGCATACGGTTTCACCTTCTGGCGCCCTCGTAGCGCCACTTGTATCAACATAGAATCATGATAGAACACTACTAATACTGTATCATCATTCCTCCATCATGACGGACTCTTTGCAATCGTGGGACTACCTGGAGGGCCTGCAGGGAGTAGAGTTGCAGAAGCTGTACAAAAGCCCTCCCAGCGCACTTGCCATCTTCAGAAAGTTGCTATCCGGTCTCTCGAAACACTTCGTCATGTCCATGCTCTACTGCCCACGACCGACTCCATTAGCTGAATTTGAGTTGATGGTCAAAGCTAGTCGTGCCAAAGATCGGCAGATGGCTCTCGACCAACTTCGCCGATATCACATCGTACGCGAAACGACATTGAAATCCGGCAAAGCACTATCCCTGGTACCTGAGTTCTCAAGGTCTTTGCGACAAGTTCTTGGTGGTGGAGGCTCTGGCTATACCTTTGGTCAAGTCTTCAGCCCCTCAGCCTCACAAGCTGTTTCGATCGATGACCTCGATGACTACGCCCGCCAGCAGTGGGAAGGTATACTTGGCTACATGGTTGGCTCATCGAACTTGGCAGAACTTCAACAGCCTGGAGAAGAGCTAGCACCTCCATCATCATCAGTGATCGAGCTGCTCAAAGCGGGCTCACTCGTCACAGTTCAAGGCACGGTATCGAGAGGCCAGATACCAACGATCACGAAAGATGGCTTTGCGTTCGTCCTCAAGGATGTCAGCACCCAGATTTGGGCCCTTCTTTTCCTTTATGTTGACAATTGTGACGCCTTTGACATGGAGAAAATCGAAGTCCTTTCCTTCATCTTCTTCGTCGCCTCCCTCGAACTAGGTCTAGCATATAGCATCTCCACCCTGACCACGAAGGAGAAACAAATGCTGCAAGACCTTCTCGGCCTCGGCATAATCTACCAACCAGACTCAAATGCAACGTTCTTCTACCCAACACGTCTGGCAACAACCCTCACTTCATCATCCACATCAGCCATAACCACTGCCTCCCAGACCCTTGGTTCTTCGCTTCAGCCTGACTCCGATCTTTCAGCCGCACACAATACATCTCCCCACCAGACACCTGGAAGCGGCTTCATCATCATCGAAACAAACTTCCGCCTCTACGCATACACATCATCCTCCCTGCAAATCGCGCTTCTCTCCCTGTTCATCGCCCTCCGCTCCCGCCACCCAAACATGGTAACCGGCAAGATGACGAAACAATCTGTCCAACGCGCGATCCAAGTAGGAATCACAGCCGAGCAAATAATCTCCTACCTCAGCACCCATGCCCACCCCCAAATGAAGCGATACGCCGCTGCCGAACTAGCCAGGAACCAAGCCCGTCAAATAGCCATCAACGCGTCCTCGGCCGGACCCAATGCAGAGGGCGCCACTAACGCAATGCTGCATTTGAAAGTCATCCCCGACACAATCATGGACCAGATTAGTCTGTGGCAGATGGAACGCGATCGGATCACGAGCAATGCCGGCTTCTTGCTGAAGGACTTCACGACCAACAGCGAGTACCAAGATGTCTGTCGCTACGCGGACGAGACAGGCGTCCTCATCTGGAGCGATGACAAACGACGGGTATTCTTCGTCACGAGGGTCGAGGGCGTGCAGAGCTTCATCAAGGAGAGGAGAGTCAGGGAACAGGCGAGAATGGCATCTTAGGATAAAAAACAAAAACCGAAGGAAGGTCCTTTGCCCGCGTTTGCGCCCGCTGAGAGACCTCTAGGTACAAGGAACAACCCCGCAATCACCGAGGACTTCACTCAGCCGTGCAGCCGAGGAACCAGCCAGATGAAAGCACGGCACAACGAGAACAACTGGCGCCTCCCAACCGACGACGACGACCTCATCTATTGCCATTCCCACAACATCAGACACAGTACGCGCCCGCGTCAACCAGAAGACGGCACTTAATTTCGATATCAATACCCTCGCTGAGGCAGAACTAAACACCTACATCATCCCGTACCCCACCATTGCCTGCCGCGATACATGAGCGCCCGTTACAAACGACCTGGCCAGCCAGCTAGATACACAAAGCACAAGGCGCAACGCCATCCCTCCCCCGCATCACACAACACCACCTCCACCACCGGCTCGACTCAACCGCACGAACGAAGACGAACACGGCACCAGACGCACGAATCTACATCTTTCGTCGAACCCGCACGAGAGTGCGCCGCGTCCGTCCGTCCGTAGCGGCAGCTCGGCTGGTGGCAGGGGCCAGTTCAAACTGCCCCCTGCCACCAGGCGTACCAGGCTTAGACCCAGGCTTAGACTTGAGATGTCCCCTTGGATCGCGGAGGAGGTCGTGGGCTATATATATACTCAGCAATCGGGAGAACTGGGGTCTCGTTGGAATGGATGTAGATGTAGATGTGCAGACCATTCTTGGGCCAGCGCATTATGATCGCGCTAGCGATTTGGCAGGCGGAGGCGGATTTATTGGCCGTATGATCTTGACGATGGTGGTGGTGGTGGTGGTGGTGACTGCTAGCTAGCTAGCTCGAGAGTCAGGACAAGAGAACAAAATTGGATACCACACTGCCGCTTGGAATGAACCATGTCATGCTCGATAGAACGTGCTTGTGATGGCTTTCTGAAGCCTCTAACATATGGTATATTTCACCAGGCTTCATGGCATCGTCATCGGCGCTGAATGATCGCATGCTCATCCGTGCGGCGCCCCGAAGCGTTGCCGTTGCTTTCTGCAGTGATCCCCAACGCCATGCACGATATTCTACATAGCCGCAAGCCACCCACCAACCAATCCGACATAGCTGCCTTGATTCATACGGTATAGCCTCACTTCTTCTTGCTCTTTGACTTGCCGTTCGTGGTAGGCGCCACGCTTGATGCCCTTGAACCAGTAGACGACGTAGCTTTGCTGCCCTTCGCAACCTTGACGGTCGAAACTGCCTTGTTCTGCAGTCATGTTAGTACGCCACCTACATATATAGACGTTCAACTTACCGCCACGCCATTCTTCGCCTTCTTCTTCGGAGGCGGCACGTTTTCTGTATCCTCATCATCCTCATCCTCTTCGTCCCTATCCCTCCCCTTCTTGCCCACACCATTAGTCTTGCTCTCTTTGTCTTCGCCGAATTCTCTGACCACGGTCTGGATGAGCGTTGCGCATCTCCTACTGAGCTCTAGTGGTGTCCTAGACAGGAAGAACCAGTCGAAACGGAAGAGCGGTGACTCTCGGATCTCGTCTCTGATTATCTCATAAAGACCATCTCCATCTACGCCATGTTTATCAAGCATGACGAGCAGGAAACGGTCTTCTTCCTCTGTGTAGACTTTCTTGTTGGTGGTTGAGACAGTATAGTTGATCTTCATCTGCTGCAGTGGCACACGGTACATCTCCATCTTCCTCCTTATCAGCTTCTGGTTCTTGATGTTGGTTGCGATGAGGTCTTCGCCTTTGACGATATGATTGACGTGTTTCTCGTAATCACTGATCTCCTTGGTACGCTTCCAGAAGACCTTGGCATATTCTTCGACTTCTTTTGCGTCTTTGGAGTCAACTTCGGTCGCAATGAGCTCGTACATCTTCCTTCCATACCTTGCAGAGCCGTTGATGAACTGTTGGAAATCTCTCCGATTCCAGTGGCCGAAACCCTGCTCTTGCATGTTCTGTTTCCGCTCTTTCTCGGCTTCAGTCAAGGGCTCGGCATTGTCGATTGCGCTTTGGTCCAGTGCTTGATCAGCTTCCCGCTCACTAAGATCCTCTTCAGGGCCTTCAGGTAGTGGGACCTTGTAGCCGATTTCTTTGTGGTAGTAATTTGTTTCTTTCTCTTGCAACTCCTGCAAGCCGGGAGGAAAGAATTGCCAGTCGTGTACGTTGACTTGTTTCGGTGCTCGTGGAACCTTGGGCTTGGCCTCTGGCTTTGGGCCACCAGTCTTGAGAGCATCTTTGTAGTATTGATCCATTGAGTAGGATTGTTCTTTTCGTTCCCGCTTCGTGGGATTGATCCAGTTCAGGCCAATCTCTTTCTTTTTAGCATCCGTGAAGTCGACGCCGTTCCACTCGTATGCATTTTCGGAGGAGAATTTCTGTAGGTCGTCAATGCCAAGTTTCTCATATTTCGCGTTGAGCTCGGCGGTTCGAGCTTCGCCACGTTTGAGAACAGCGTCAATGTCGCCCAAGTCGCCAGTGGTACCCTTAGTCTCGAAGACTTTTTCTGCACCATGCTGGATCATGGTAAGTAGATCGTCTTTGGAGGCTGCTTGTTTAGCTTGCTGTTGCGCGCGACCTTGCTGAATGACAAGCTGGTCAAGGCGAAGCTTCTGAGCAGCACGTTCAAGTACTTTCTCTTCGATGGCATTTTCAGTCACGAACCTGAAGACTACAACCTGCTTAGTCTGGCCGATACGATGAGCTCTGTCCATGGCTTGCAAATCAGCTTGAGGATTCCAATCACTGTCAAAAAGCACAACGATATCAGCAGTGGTCAAGTTGATTCCCAGACCACCAGCACGTGTTGTGAGCAGAAAGATGAACTTTTCAGAGCCTGGCTTGTTGTATTCGTCGATGGAGGCGATTCGATCTTCATGTGCTGTACCACCATCAATGCGGCAATATTTGTGACCTCTGAAGACACAGTAGTCCTCCAGGATGTCGAGTACTCTGCTCATTTGTGAAAAGATCAGCACACGGCTGCCCTGCTCCTTCATCTTGCTTAAAATCTTGTCGAGAATGATCATCTTGCCAGAGTTATCGATCAAATGCTCGTCTGTAGTGTATGGTGGACCAGGCTCAGCACCGTCAAACAGATAAGGATGGTTGCAGCACTTCCGCAGCTGCATGACAATATTGAGCAGCCTGGTCTTGGATTCCCGCTTGCCACCAGCGCCATTGACTGCATCGATGTCCTTTTCGAGGATTTTCTGATACCATCTGACTTGCATTTCAGCCATGCCGACATACAGATTGACTTCTTTTTTGGGTAGCAAACTCTTCTCGACATCACTCTTGACACGTCTAAGCAAGAATGGCCTCAAAACACGATGTAATTGTTGGACAACTGTATCTTGGTCTTCGTTCTGGCTTGAAAACCAGCTGTCGAAGGCTTCCGAGTCTCCGAAGACGTCCGGTAGCAAGAAGTTGAGGAGAGCCCACAGTTCGTGCAGATTGTTCTGCAGCGGCGTACCCGTTATCAGCAGGCGGTTTCTGGAATTGAAGACGCGGATGATTTGAGCTAGCGAGGACTCTTCGTTTTTAATTCTGTGTGCTTCATCGATGATGATATACTCCCAAGCGAACTTCTTCAGATGGGCCTTTTCTCTCAAGATCATCTCGTAGGAAGTAACGCAAACATCAAACTTCTCGGAGATCAGGCGATCGTTGATGAGCTGGTGTCTCTCGTCTTTCGCACCCTGGAGTACCAGCACATTGACTTCGGGAGTCCACATCTTGAACTCCCTTGCCCAATTGTCGAGGGTGGATTTGGGGACAGCAATTAAATGAGGACCGGTGATGTCGCAGATGTGTCTTAGGTAGCCGAGGAAAGCGATGGTCTGGAGGGTCTTGCCCAAACCCATCTCATCTGCTAGGATACCGGAGATACCATTCTCGTGCAGAGAGACTAGCCAGTTGAGGCCGGCGACTTGGTAGTCTCTCATCTCACCGGTTTGAATGAAGGATGGAGAGTCCCTGAAGATGGTCTGGGTGGCATTACCACGCTTTTCATCCTTCAACAATTCTGCATCCTCTTCTTGTTCCGTCTTCCTCTTACCTCCTGCAGCACCACCTTTTCTCACATGGGCTTTCTTTGCCTTTGCAGCGTCAGCCTCATTCTGGCGATCAATCTCGGCCATGACCTCTCGTATGCGTGGGTCGCGGTTGGTCTCTATGAAGTGGCGGAAGAGATCGGTGAGACCGAGTAGATAGCGAAACCTCCGCACGGTGTCGTCTTCTTTCGTCTCGTTGAGCTGGCCATGCTGTCTGCCCAAGATGCTCTTCCGTAACTGGAGAGCCTCATTTCTCTTCTTGCGACCATCGGGCTGAGGAGCATCGCCTGCTACACTACTGGCAGTGGTGTTTGGACCAGTATCAGAATCCGTGTAGTCTGGGGTTTCGTCGACATATTGGTTGTTAAGCATGCCAAACGAAGGTCTGTGTACTCTTTGACGTGGAGGAGGGGCGTCTGTCATCGATGTATCTGCTGCCGACTCGGCCTCTGAGTCTGGATGTGAAACTCGTGGAGCCATACTGGCCGAAGGTCCCTCTTCGTCCACCAGATTGTATGAGGCGCGTACACAGTAGTTGCGCAGTAGTTGCGGGCAGTAGAGAGCCCTTTTGTGATATCCCAACAGTCTAACACGTCGTTTGCGGCTGGTGTAGCAGGCAGGATCATGTATGAGACCTTATATGGGCACTTACTAGTATGCAGTTGCGACCACTCGTGTTTGACACGTTTGACCTATATTGACACGCGCGACGGAGACTAAGGCATGATGCACGCCAGGCTGTCAGGCACAAGGAAAGCTCAATTCCGCGTGTTGACATTCCCACCTAATTAGGAAGTCCAGAGGAAAAACATTCGGATGTTCGCTTTTGCTGTCTTTGTGTGGACAACGTATGCCAGTGCACCATCCAAGTCGGCCTTATGAAGCGACCAGCGATGGAGTCACCCGCACGGCCGCTGCGCCGAGCAGCTAGAAAGACCATCGTGCTCGAGGAGGAATCAGAAGACGAATTGAGCCTGGTACAGGAAGAACAAGAGGAAGAGCAGGACGAGGAATTTACACCCGCCCCGAAGAAAACCCCTCGCAAGCCCACCCGCAGACAAACCACAGCTGGCACTGATGTATCACCGAAGAAAACTGTGCGCACCCGGAAAGCACGATCTGGCGACAGCGTCGAGCCTTCGGCAGTCTTCGACCCAGAGAATAGCATAGCACCCAGTGAGCCAGTCTCACCCACAAAGTCGGCCTCGCCACGGAAGAGGAAGAGCATTGTGCCTAGACCAAGCCGAAGGAACTCGGCTGCCCCTCCTACCCCAGCACTGCCCACTCCAGCACCATCAGCATCTCCTGAAGCGAGTGAGCAGACCAAGTCGAGGGCCTTGGTCGACATCACCACGAAAGCACTGAACAAAAAGTCAGAACCACAACACAATGAGAAGGCCATCCCAAAAGTACAGCCGCTAGACGCAGTACTGGAAAGGCCCATGGACATTGCACTGCGAGCCAAAGCAGAAGCAGTGGCGGCGGCGCCCGTAGAGTCAGATCACGGACCGAAGCCACGCATGGTCATTAGACAGCTGGTCATGACCAATTTCAAGAGTTATGCTGGAAGGCAAGTCGTCGGCCCTTTTCACCAGTCATTCTCCTCCGTTGTTGGTCCCAATGGATCCGGGAAATCGAACGTCATCGACTCTCTGTTGTTTGTCTTCGGCTTTCGTGCGAGCAAGATGAGACAAGGCAAGATTTCTGCTCTTATCCACAATTCTGCCCAGCATCAGAATCTCGATTTTTGCGAGGTCGAGGTTCACTTCCAAGAAGTCATTGATTTGCCCGGCGGCAAGTGCGAGGTCGTACCAGATTCAACCCTGATCGTGTCAAGGAAGGCCTTCAAGAACAACTCGAGCAACTACTACCTGAACGGGAGAACAACTAATTTTACCACAGTCACTACCTTGCTGAAAGATCGTGGTATTGACTTGGACCATAAGCGATTCTTGATTTTGCAAGGTGAAGTCGAGTCAATCGCGCAAATGAAGCCTAAAGCTGCCAGTGAGCACGATGACGGCCTCCTTGAGTACTTAGAAGACATCATTGGAACATCAAAATACAAAACTCCCATCGAGGAGGCCATTGTTGAGCTTGAAAAATACAACGAAATTTGTGTTGAGAAACAAGGTCGGGTGCAACATGTGGAGAAGGAGAAGAACGGCCTGGAGGATAAAAAGAACAAGGCTATTGCCTTCATCCGACAGGAGAACGAGCTTGCAGAGAAACAATCAGCTCTTTATCAGATCTACCTTGCAGAGTGTGCCGACAATGCACAGGTCACGGAGGAGGCCATCACCTCCATGCAGGAGCAGCTTGATGCCGAGCTGCAAAAGCATGCAGGGGGTGAGTGCAACATAAAAGAGCTCGAGAAGGAGTACAAAAAAGCTGCCAGACACTTCGAAGCTGTTGAGAAACAGACACAGGACTTCCTGAAAGAGCTTGCCAAGTATGATAAGGAAAACGTTAAAGTCGAGGAAAAATCTAAGTTCATTGCTGGCAAGCAGAAGAAGGCGGAGAAGCTCGTCAACAGCAGCCGGCTAGCAGCTTCTGAGGCGACAAGTCTGGTCGACAAGTACGCCGACGATATCCAAAGGAAGACTGAACAAGTCGGCGAGTTGGAACAAGACATGCAGAAGGAGGAGGCCGAGCTCGCAAGCATCCGAGAAGATCTAAAAGGCAAGACTCAAGGACTTTCCGAACAGATTGCTGCCAACCAGAAGTCTCTCGAGCCATGGCAGGAAAAGATCAACCAGAAGAGATCAAATCTGGCAGTGGCTCAGTCAGAGCTCGACATTCTGCTGGAAAGGGCGAATGCCGGCCAGAAGTCTTTAGATGATGCAAATAACAGGATCCAGGAGGTCCAGGTCCAACGGTCACACAAGGAACAGGAGATCGAGGAACGACGGCACCAGCAATACAGACTTGAGAAGGACTGTCGCAAGCTCAACGATGCACTGGCGAAGCTTGCTAACAGCGAGCCAGAAGTGCGTACACAAATCTCCAGTGCTCGTCAGAAAGCCGAAGAGGCGCGTGCTGGTCTTGCCAGCACTCAAAACCAGGGTAACGTGCTCAAAGGCTTAATGCGGCTTCGAGACTCTGGCCGAATCGACGGCTTCCATGGCAGGCTTGGCAATCTAGGCACAATCGATGAGAAGTACGATGTCGCAATATCGACAGCATGCGCATCCCTCGAAAACATGGTTGTCGACACTGTTGAGGTCGGTCAGCAGTGCATCGAGTACTTGCGGAAGAACAACCTCGGTCGCGCCAACTTCATCTTACTCGACCGACTGGCCAAGAAAGACCTATCGCCTATCACTACACCAGAAAACGTGCCAAGACTGTTCGACTTGATCAAGCCAAAGAACGACCTGTTTAGGCCAGCGTTCTACAGTATTATGCAGAACACGCTCGTTGCTAAAGATCTTGAACAAGCCAACAGAATCGCGTATGGCGCCAAACGTTGGAGAGTTGTAACCTTGGATGGCCAGCTCATCGATGTTTCTGGTACGATGAGTGGTGGCGGGACTCGTGTTGCTCGGGGTGCAATGTCCTCTAAGCAGGTGTCGGAAGTGAGTAAAGAGCATGTTGAGAAGCTAGAAGTGGAGCGGGATGAGCTCGAAGGTCAGTTCCAGGCATTTCTTGAGAAACAGAGAGAGCTCGAGCAGTGCTTGAGAGAAAAGCAGGAGGAGGTGCCGCAAGTGGAGACCGCGATCCAGAAGATACAGCTAGAAATCGAGAACTGCAACCGCAACCTCGCTGACGCTGAGAAGCGTCGAGATGATCTAGCCCGAGAGCTTAGTACCACGAAGACAGACGACTCGGCAATCAAGACGTTGCAGAAGCAAATGAGTGGCATCACCAAGGAGATTGAGAAGCTTCACGCAGAGACGGCTTCTGTAGAGGAGGAAATTCAGAGTCTTCAGAACAAAATCATGGAGGCGGGCGGTATCCGTCTCAGAAGCCAAAAGGGTAAGGTCGACAGCTTGAAAGAGCAGATTGACCTCCTCACCGAAGAAATTTCAACAGCAGAGGTCGCGAAGTCGAAGAACGAGAAGCTCATCGTAAAGCACGAAAAGGCCAAAGCTGATGCTGAGAAGGAACTTGCGGCTCTTGCCCGAGATTCAGAGAAGCTTCAAGTCGACATAGAAGCACAACAATCCGGGGCTAGAGAGTCTAAGGAACGTGTTGAGCAAGCGCAGGAAGGGCTTGACACGAAGAAAGAGGAATTGGTGATTATGAAAAGAGCACTCGATGATCAGAATGCCGAGCTGAACAAGACGAGAGCACACGAGATCGAGATGCGCAATAAGCTTGAGGAGAACCAGAAGATACTGGTCGACAACCAGAAGAAGAGCAGATATTGGTCCGATAAGCTATCGAAGCTGTCGTTGCACGAGACTGAAGACCTTGACGTGCCTATCGAAAACAAGCCAAAACAAGGCTCCAACGAGACGGTCTTTGAAGAAGGCGGAGCAGGTACAGAAGGGGAATCGGAGCAAGGGCAGCCAAAGGGCAACATGGATATCGACCAGCAAGACCAGCAAGTAGATACCGTCGACCCGGGCCAGCAAGACGAACCAGAAACGTCACCGAGCGGCCAACTACCACAATATACAAGAGATGAGCTCGAAGACATGTCAAAAGATCATCTCGTCGCTATTATCGCCGCTCTGGAAGAAAAAATCGCAAACACTTCCAGCATTGATCTGGCAGTCATCGCAGAGTATCGCAGGAGGTGTCAAGACCTGGCAGCTCGAACGGCTGATCTCAACGCAGCTCTCAGGACCCGAGACGCAGCAAAGAATCGCTTAACGGATCTTCGAACACTGCGCTTGACACAATTCATGACTGGCTTCACCACAATCTCGCAGCACCTGAAGCAGATGTACCAGCTCATTACTCTTGGTGGTAACGCAGAGCTCGAATTGGTCGACAGCTTAGATCCTTTCTCGGAGGGAATTTTGTTCTCGGTCATGCCACCCAAGAAGAGTTGGAAGAACATTGGCAACTTGTCTGGTGGTGAGAAGACATTGAGTTCGCTTGCATTGGTTTTTGCATTGCATGTATACAGGCCGACGCCACTGTACGTGATGGACGAGATTGACGCCGCCTTGGATTTCAGGAATGTGAGTACTTTACATATCTCCCGGCCTGAACAATGCTAACAAGCCACAGGTCTCGATCGTTGCGGGTTACATTAAAGAGAGAACCAAGAACGCTCAATTCATCGTCATCAGTCTTCGGAACAACATGTTTGAGCTTGCAGAGCGATTGATCGGCATATACAAGGTGAACCATATGACGAGGAGTGTGACGGTCGATAACAAGGACTACATACAGAGGTGATAGTACAACAGTTGTGATGTTTGGGCCATGATTACAAACGACTTACGACTCGGCATGTCTTGAGGTATGACTTACGATGTTTTCGGGACAGTAATAAACGCATCGATAGAGTGTTCAAAGCCACCCAACGACCTATACATTTTGGGCACCGCTTTACTGCGTGATCTTGCATACCAGAATTACTGCGTGCATGAGTTCGGCGTTCAAACACAATCACGTGCGCCGAACTTAACCCCTCCACTGCCGCTCCATTATCCTGAGCGAGCAAGCCATTGTCCTGTTCTCCCCCTTCGTCTCCAGCTTCAAGTGATCTGTTAGACTCGAGCCCTGATCTAGCTTCCTTCCGAGCCCATTGGCATTTTGGAGCTTCAGAAAATGGCAACCTTGGTATCCGGCTCGCGCTTGTTGAACCTGCCCCAGGAGATCAAGGAACAAATATGGGAATATGCTTTCGGAAATGCTCACATACCGTTGTACATTGACAGTAGTCTTGATTCCTGGCATACGTACAACGAAAACGCTGGATGTGAGGGGTGCGATGCCAACTCGCCCAGCCCACCCACTTACGAAGAGGCGATGAATGCTGCTCGTTTGAGCTGGGCTCGAGCAGAGGGGCCATCCATCGACGAACGACTTTCACGCCCTTATTCAAATTACAACGATCACCTTGACGCTCTCTTCACGAGCAAGGAGGTATTCAGAGACGGGTTGGAAGCCTTGCACTCGCGACTGACATTGCACATCAAATCGCCAGAGGCTCTTGCCCTGGTGCGGCGCTCAGCGCCCACGTCCCTTCAACAAGGGGCGACTAAGCTCGTCCTCTACATACACTTCGACTACACCAATCACTTCCTTTGGACAATGCGGATGTTTGAATTGCACGAGACGTTTCCCAACCTCAAGCATCTTGACATCAATTACCACATGCGGCCACCGATAAGCTACGATAACCTTCTGGACGCTATTTACCTCTCCATGCCAATTCTCGGATTCCAAGCGCCGTTCAACAAGCCAATACACCTCCTCACGAACTCCGACCGCGCCCCGTCCTCATGGTTCTACGATGGTAGATCCGCCAAGGCAATTGTAGCTACAGATGCCCGACCCGGCACAACAATCCACACCTCCTACATGCAGTCTGGGACCCTCTTCGAAGCCCATTTCCTGGGCCACATTACAACCGCCGACGCAATTGACGAACACAGCTCAGTCATCCGCTCGCTATTTTCCGATCCAACATACGTCTCTGCCGCTCAAATGGTTATTCGCTCCAATCTCGCATCAATTCGGCATTCTGTTGCCTCGTCCTACCCACCATATGCCTATCCAACTGACCTTCTCGACCGTGGCTTCCAGAACGTAAGTTATCTTCCTGGTGTACAGCATGCCCTTCTGCAGATCGCACGAAGACATGAGAAGCCGTGGTTCGAGAAGTTGCAGCGGAGAAGAGTTGTAGAGATATACATGGAGCACTGTGGAATGGACAAGGAGGAAGCTGAGACTCTGTTAGCCCGACAGTTGGCCTCGCAGCCTGAGGGGCAAGGTATAGACGAATTCATGGAAAACCTTATGACGCAAGGGGATGATGAGGGTGGTCTAGCGCAAGCTTTTGGGTTCGGAGTCGAACATGGTGGTGGGGGCTATCCTGCAGCGTGGCAGGAAGAGCAATAGGAAGAGAAGGTACGAAAGAGCAGGACCGGAATGATTTGACTGACGGTGCTTGGTGCCTCATGAGATGTTTGTCGCTTGATCAACGCCACACCTGAAACGTACCACCAAATCGGCTGGCAACAACATCGGAGCCTCTACAAGCCGGACTGTCCTAACATTAAACATCTGTCACCAGCGGCACGGTACCTACCCCAGATGTTCATCCTGAGTGCGATCCAAAACCACCTAATACGGGCTGGCAACCCAGAATATTGTGCAACGAGGTGCCGCCGCCCAATCATGCTGTCAGAAGACAGGAATCAAAGTTGCGAAGTGCTAGTCGTATCCAAGTTCATCGTCCATGACGTGTGCCAGTGCCTGTCGGGGTGTCTTCTCGTTCGTGCCAACGACAGGAGGCCACTGCTTCATTTTCCTGCGAAGCACTTCGACCTGCGGCAATGCTTCTGGCAATTTGCTAGCTCTCGTCAGTGTCATTTTCTATTCCATGCAGGCTTGAATGGCGTACTCCAGCTTCCCGTGGACGACGTAGTTCTGCTCAGCTAGTACCTCGGCAAGTTCCAGCTGGTGGTTATCGAGCAAGTCGGGATTTGGCACGACGACGGTAGGCAATTCGATCCTCAACGCGTCTAGAATCGAGCCAGAGCCTGTCGATCATCAGTTTCAAAGATGCCATCATTGACGCCCTGCGCTGCATCACTCACCGGCGTGACTTATCACACATCCCTCCACACCGCGATACTGGCTCTTCCTGTGGACTCTCTTTGCAGCGTACAGCTCCTCCTGGAGACCGTCCTTGTTGAAATCAAATCCTGTAATGGCAATGCCAAGTTTTGTTTTCACTTCATCTGGCAGCACCCAAGAGTAGTCATCAAAGGCCTTCTTGCCGCCTTTCCCATATTGGACGCGGAGCTCCGTGTAGCCTTGCTGGGAAAGTGCCTCTAGAAACTGTGGTTCTAGCACAGCACGTATCAGGGCTGTGAAAGACGCGGTGGCGCCGACGGTCACAAAACAGCGCTTTGGTGGGCGCGCATCAGTCATGGTTGTTTCAGAAGAAGTAGCAAAGCTCTAGGCTACATCTTGCAATATTAAAACTATAGTTGGACGATTCTGTTTCTACAGTGAGCGATGAGATGGACGAGTAGGGTCGCACTCAAGCTATAGTAGTGCAGTAATACGTCTATGAATGCGGCATGTCGCGCAGATCGCTCCTGCACCGGTGTCGAAAAAGGTGGACAGCAGCAGCAGCAGGACTACTCAACCATCAGCGCAACAAGTACCATGGCAACAGCATCGCGGCATCTCTGTCGCAGCCTCCTTCGGACACTGAATCAACCCACAGCTAAGCGGAGATGCCAGTCGATACGGCGACAGCGCATACAACCGTCTCCTTTCCGCCGAATCAGCTCAAGCGCATTTAGAAGAGCAGAAACAAGCACAGAAGGAACAACGGAAGCAACCGCAGAAGGAACATCGGAAGCAACCACAGAAGCAACGCAAGAAGATGCCGAACTTGACCCAGAGTTCAATCAGAAGGAACTGGAGAAGCCAGCTCAGCCATACACCGTAGCAGACCTCGATCCCAATGAACGCGCACACTACGAGACACTGTCCAAGCAGGACCAGACTCAATACATGGCCGTGCAGAACCACGTGAAAGCAGTCATGGAGTCTGATGAGATACAAAACATGTCCGAAGACCAAGCCCGCATCGTTGCCCGCGAAATCGATCGTAGCGGCATCAACCCCAATTTCCTCGAAGAGCGGAACCTGCAAGCGCTGAAGGACGGCTATTGGCAGGAAGACGAGGATGATGAGTTTGGTGTGGTGCCGGACGATGATGACGACTTCTCGGAGGACTTGATCACTTCTGTTGCGGAGAGCGAGCTTGAGGTTCACAGAGAGATTCGTGAATACACGAGGATAGCTGCATGGGAGTTGCCGGGTTTGCTACGTAAGTTTAGCCCAATTGCCTGCTGGGCACCTGCTAATGAGCACAGAATTCACAAGACCATTTGAACTACCGGACGTGAACAAATCGCCCCTCCGCTTCAGATACACCACATACATGGGCGAATCACATCCGGCACAGAAAAAAGTCGTCCTCGAATTCACCACGCGCGAAGTCGCCGCCTCCGCAGGCCTAAACGAGCAACAACGCATAAAACTGATCAAATTAATAGGTGTGCGATACAACCCCGATAAAGACCTCGTCAAAATGAGCTGCGAGCAATTCGAGAACCAAGCCCAGAATAAACGGTACCTGGGCGACTTGGTGCAGAAGCTGGTCGCGGAAGCGAAAGACAAGACGGACATGTTCGAAGACGTGCCGCTTGACTTTAGGCACCACAAGCCCAAGGTCGTACATCAGTTCCCCGAGAGCTGGAAGTTGGGTGAGACGGAGGCCGTGAAGAGGTTAGCAGAGGGGAGACAGGGCGTGCAATTGCTCGAGGAGGGACAGAGGCTTGTTGATGGGAAGGAGGCGGTGGAAATGTATGTTAGGAGTAAGAGTGTACAGCCGGCGCTTGGGAGGGCTTTTTGAGAACCTAAAGTACGGATGTAATGGAAGCTATGTATGAACAGCGGATGTTGTACAAACAACGCGTAGAGTGGTGGCGCGCAGTACCACGATGATGCACCGCCCAGCAAGATGAATTGCTGTACTCATATGAAACCGTGGACTGAGCGTCACAGGGCGGACTCTGAGGGGTGAGTCAATCACAACGTCTTAAGGATGGTGTCCGGCTGGGAACCAAGAACAGAGCACCCACCTTCCAGGATGCAGAGGTACAAAACCAGTCTCATCACTATCTGGGATCATGTACTGTCGTTAAGGGCCTGATCCTGAAGCTGTACTTCATCCACGGGCTGAGCAGTCGAGTGTGCTAGGACTTGGGAACAGCTCTTCCGTAAAATCGAGGTCTGATCCTACATGAACGGTGCCGTTGGACCCGACCCCTTGTAATCACTGCGTGGTTCCTCACCACTAACTCACTCCCACTTCTCCTTATACCTGCTGTTGAACGCTCTTGAACTCCGACCGTCTCAAATCGCCATTTCATCCTCATCCAATACATTGCCTCGCTCCCCACCCCTCACCACCGTCCCGCCCGCGTCCTCGTTTTCGATGGCTGAATCAGGCTCAGCAGCAGCACAGCCCAGCACAGTCCAGCACAGTCCAGCACAGCCCAGCACACAACCGGGCCCGCTCCCACACTGCAGGCCCACGAATTTCCTCCCTCTCCGTGATATGATGTGCACTGGTTCTCATACTTAACTTAAGATTCCCCGACCGTGGACGTGCCGCTACCATTCTCGGGCCGAGCAACACCGCGCAATTGTATAGCCTATCGTGCCCGACCGGTCTGCGGCCTCCGGGGGAGAAGGCTACGGCACGGGGTTCTATTCGTGGTCCTAGTTTCTGTAAGTGAGTCGGCGAGATTCGGTGAATGGATGAGGCGGATGCGCGGGATGGAAGTAAGAGTCGTCGCCGTTGCGGAGTGGACTGGGACGCAGACGCATTGGTCGAGGCTGCTGTGTTCGTTGGATATTGTGAAACACAGCGGTTGGTGGTGGGCTGAAGGTGGGTTTAAGGGTGGTGGTGAGGGAAAGTAAGAAGGGCGGAGGATGAGGAAGAGACAAGTGAAATGGGGGTTATTACCTGCGGTGAAGAGCGATGGGGAGAAAGCGTTGTGTGCATCATTGCTGCTGGCTGCTGTGGTGAGAGTCGAGTCGAATGTTTAATTACATGGCAGAATGCGTTGTGGTGTCATGGATTGGTGAAGGAAGGTCCCCGGTCTGTTTTGATAAGTAGGCATTGAGGGATACTGTGACCGCGACCGAAGAGGACAGTGATAGGGGCAGTAAAAAGAGACGAGGTTATGGATATGAATTCGTATGTGGATGTCAGCATCATGCTTCATCGCCTGGATGTGGGAAGATCAAACACGGGGTCGTCTTGCTGCGCTTCGTTCTCGATGTACTGGTCGTTGTATATGTCGTTAGCCGGTGCTGGTCGCTTCGAGGCAACATGTTAGGAGATAGGCCCCTCGGCACCACATGTCTGGCGAACGCAGGAGCATGATACTCGACACGTTAGCGCAGGATATGCAGGATTGGCAGGGACTCCCTCCCGGCATGAGGACTTGCGATGTGGAACCTGCATCTCTGTGCCATTGGACGATTCGAATTTCTTTACGAGCGTGGACGCTACCTAGCCTCTACCCTCGGGTTTCAACAGGCCATCGTCTTCCCCGTCGACATTCGTGGCAGACACTTCTAGCTGCTCTCCTATCGGCCGATGCTGTCGCTCAAAGGCTTCCTCAACGTCAATCTTGAAACCCATTCCATCATTGTACAGTCCCATCCTGAACAGATAGTTCCCACACACCTTCTGCTTCTGCATTTCTTTGTTTGACAGCCATTCGGCACCTTCCGCTACCAGTCCTAATACTTCGGAGTCGGCAAGCAGAGCCGCGACTGACGCGATCGATCGCGGATCTCGTGGCAGAACACGTCGTGTCCATTTGGTGTCGATACACAGGTCTGCGTAGGCGACAACACCACATGTGAAGAGTAGCATCAAGATGGCCTGCAACAAACGTGTTGACACGGCGTTCTGGGTGAGTCGATATTGCGTACTCACAACTTGTGCATTGATCGTCGGATCGCCGTCGAAGTTGGTGTCGTTTAGTGGCATTCGAAAGTAGGTGTTAGTCTTGTGCGCCGCGTACAAGCCGTAGAGCCTGGCAGAAGCACTAAGCAGAGTCTCCGGATCTAACAAGCTGGCGGGATGGAATGCGTTTTGGCCTTTCGTAAGCGTCTGGAAGAAGCCGTCTGATTGTTGATTGAGCGACCTATTTGCTTCAAGCAAGTCGAACGAATCGAAACCGACGTCCGAGAAGAACTCGGTTCTAAGCTCGACTGGGTCTATGCCTTCTGTGATCGAAAGGCTATTGAAGTCAAGCGTAAGGTTCGTATACACGACTTCTGTAAAAGGCTTGCATGTCAAGCCTAAAGCGGAATCTATGTGGTTATGGGTATTGTGGGCGTAAACGCCTGCAAGTGTATTATTGCAGTCCGGCAGGCGGAGGTATCCGAAATATGCATCGTCTTCTAGATCCCCATAACTTGTGAACGTATACACGCACGGCTGACCATCGGCCCAAGGGTTCGTGTCTCCAGTGTTAAATGTGATGTTGACCCGGGAATCTGCCAGACTGATGTTAAGGGCATCCATCGGCACAGTGGTGCAGTTCATGTTGCCGCGGAGAGCAGGAACTGTCAGGACAACGGTGGCATTCGAGTTGGCCACTGCGACAGAAGCTTCGCTTGGTTGTATCTCAGGAAAGGCCAGGTCTCGCCAGGTCCATTGTGGGTACGTGATATTGTTCTGGTAAAGAAGGCTTGGGAGTAAGCCGTCGTCCGTAGTCGGGGACACGTAAATCTGGTGACTACGGTCAGGATCATCTAGAGCTGCTTTGTAGATACCGATACCGTTGGCATCCTGGTAAGAATAGTCGAACACCGTCGTCTGCTCGAAGCTTACCGGCTGCAGCACGCTTCTGGACTCGGTAGTGAACAAGCCAGCCACAACAATGGTCAGTAAAGGAGCCAGGAGCACCGATAGCGTGGTAGCGAACACCCCAAGCTGCCTCTTTCGCAAAGCATTGTAGAATGATTCTGGGTTGGAACGTGCGATTGGGTTATTGAACAGGCCGTGTGTTGCTTGGGCTTTTCCCTTTGCAAGAGTACGATATGGTTGCAAGGTTTCAATCTCGAAGTCAAGAGAATTGTAAAGGGTGCCAACAGTCACCAGGACGATAACCGGAATATATGTCCAGGCATATGATTGTGCACCCGCCAGAGTGACCGTAGCTAGGCCGTTGTGCGACCGAGACAATTGCAAAGCAATCTCCAGGCCAGCCACACAGATCAAACATAATACCAAAGTAGTCGCTATGAACCACCAGGCAAAAGCGAGAGGACGCCACCACCTCGGTCGAGGTAGCTTCGTTGCATCCGTGCATTGATTTCTGAGGTGAGGATTGGTGCTCTTTGGCGCAGGTACACACTCGATTTGGAAAAGATCCTCTCGATCCAGGGACTTGGTGCTGAATTTGTGACCAGCGAGAACGTCCGCAAGCAGCTTCATGTCCGCGAGACCGGTGCCTCGTATGAACGACAATGTGTCAGAGCTACGAGCGAAGACGGTCGTTAGAGCAGCAATAGTGTTCATTGACCTAGGCCACACATTTTGAGGCATGATCCACCAAAAGCAGGCACAGACGATGCTCATCACCCCGAGCAGGCATTGGATAATTCGCAACGGCACCTGTCGAACCACGAGGCGTGGCTGAATCGTGGACAACGATCCTCGTACCGGGGTAGAGTTGCCGTTGTCGACCAAGAGATATTGTCGAGCGAATTGAGATGCCAGGTTTTGAAATGTTCTTCTCGAGGCGGTGTAAAGGCTCTGTGGCTCTATTAGATCGGTAGGATCAACCTTTTCTCGTGTCATGGTGACGTTAAAGAAAGGATCCGCCCAGTAGTCCTCCAAAGGAACGCCAATCATGTCGGTCATATAGTATGCCTCAGCTGCCGATACCATGTCGTACACAGATTGACCCAGTGTCCATTCATGAAGGTCAGCAATTTGCCGTCGAGAGGTTGAGGGTGTCCTAGCTATAACTGAGACTTCATCAGATGTTGCGGAGAGGTTGCGGGTGACTATGGCTGGTTCGATGTGATACTGCGGCTTACATACTAAAGCACTTGCATTCACTGCCAGGGACGTACCTCTCCCGGACAGTGTGTTAACAAATACCAATCGGCGAGAATCTAGAGAGTCAGCAGAGATCTCACTGCAGTTCCCAATGGTTGTGTACAGGATAGGGTAAAAGTCGTCTTGAAAAGATCCATAAGTGCGGCCGGTGGTACTTCGAACGGTGCATGATGATGACTGCACAGTAACGTTCGTGGAATATGCATAAGAGTCTGCGTGAGACGTCCCATAAGTCACATTCGAGTAGGAGTACTCTGCGATCTCGCACTCTAAGTCAGGGACGAAAAGGTCGACTGTGCCAGTTATGGTCGAGGAGTAACTGCTCTTGTGGAGATCACTGTTGAAAACCTGGAAGGCATAACGATCAGTAGACCCAAGAGGTAAGCCTGACTGATACTGCCAGTGAGCCCAGACGGTCCAGAGAGGCTGCGAGTCGACAAATGCACTGTCTTGGAGGTTTGCCGCATCGAATTCGCCTTTGAGCACAAACCCCATAGGATCTCTGTGTACGTAGACGTCTTCGAGGTGCAACAAACTGGTAGAGAGAATGGTGGCAACTTTGAGCAGTAGGTAGCAGGCCGTAGTCGTGAAGACGAGGAAGTGTCGGTTCCGCAGTGATCGGTATAGCGCCTCATAGGTAGGAGGAGAGAAGTAATTCAAGAGGAGGCTACGTTCTGCAGAGACTGGGCCTTCACATAATGCAAGCCAGGGCTGAACTTCCTTCATGCGATAGTCCGTTTGTCGCCATAGAGCAGTGATGAATACAAAAACTGGTGAGGTAGATCAGCCTAGTCAGAGAGGTAGGATGATATTCAGAATATACCTGCGGTAGGCCCATACGTCCATAGATAGTGGAGATTTGTCGACAAAGTTCCGAGTCCCTCATGGGCTCGTGCATAGGAATCGATGATTTGAAGGCTGATGAGAACAACCGCGAATCCTCCCAGTGCTACTGAAAATGCAGTGCGGGATATAGCAAAAGGAACTTGTAGAGAGCGGTCATCTGTTGGTACGGGTGCTGCAGATTCTTTGGTTGTAGAACGACTTTCAGAGGAGCGCCGTACCGCACGGTAGCGGAGCAACTTCTGGAAGGAGGCCATATACTTGATGCCGTAGGGTTGTCCATGGTGCAAGCTCTTCATATACCTTGAGTTATAACAGCGGCTTTCCGCCGCAACCCTCGCGGCGAACCGCTTTCAGGAGTAGATGCATTTTCCATATTCGGCCTCAGCTCCCAAGGCGAGATCCTAACTGAGTTGAGTTAAGCTTACCGGATACTCAACGTGCCAAGTAGCTCTTCCTCCCTGGTGGCCTGAGAGACCAGCCAATCAGGACACATCGCCAAGCAAGCTTGTTCCAGAATGGGGCGCAGAAAAAGCTTTGTTGACACACTTCTCACGACTTCCTCATCTATGTTTGATTGACAGCCCAGATGCCGCTTCGCACTAAGCAAGGTACAGCCTTCTGTGAGAGTCCCGAGACGCTGCAACACCAACCGGTGCAGTGTTAGCGAGTGTCATTTGGACTAGTAGCATTCCTGATGTCTTCGCATCGCGCAAGGCCAACGGCGGTTGTTAAGGAGAGAAGGACTTCCACTCCGTAGATAATACTTTGCGATCTCAATAATCTTGCAAACTTGTGCTTCTGCACAGCACACCATGTCTTCAGCCATTTGGGTCGCGTTGTTGTGCCTCTTCGCTCTCTCGAAAGCAACAACCAAGAATTCCCCGTTACTCACCAAACGGGACTCGATCTCTCCAATCGCTTTTGACACTGAACAAGATCACTCTTATGTCTATCATCTCGTCAACATAAGCGTTGGAACTCCTCCACAGAACTTCAGACTGCGCCTCAACAGCGCTGCTGACAGCTGGTTACCAGATGCAGCCTCCTCTCTATGCGATGACGGTGCATGTAAACACGGATCATTCGACGTGTCCGCTTCCGATACGTTTCAGCGCGAATCGTACGTTCTTCGCTCGACTTTTGGTGCCAGGGGCACGACATTCAACGACACCGTTCAGATGGGTGGAATGGATCTCACAGAAGTCCGTCTGGGTCTTGCGAATGTGTCGGACGTCCCAATCGGCCAATTGGGCCTTGCCCCCAGTTCAGTTGCAACTGATGGCATCGTATATCGGCTTAAAGAGCTCGATCATATAGTCACTGCGGCATACAGCTTGTACCTTGACGAGTTGGACTCGACCGGTGGCTCCCTTCTCTTCGGCGCCATCGATAAAGCGAAATACACCGGCGACCTCGTTGCTGCGCCAATATCTTCTGATAGTAGTGGCCTCCGGCTCACCCAGTTGAAGATCTCCCAGCCAGACTCCGAGGAGGAACCGTACATAGACAAATATGACAACACCACGATAAGTGCAAAGTTCTACATTGGTGTGCGGCCTACATATCTGCCTCACAGCTGGATGAACCTCCTCATGTACAACATGAATGGAAGCTTGGACGTCCAGTATGGTCCGATCGTCTTTTGCGACACCCCAACTAAAGAATTCAAGCTGGAATTTCAGTTTGGTGGTACAGAAGGTCCACACATTGAAGTCCCGCTCAGTGGTATGATGCGTCCAGCTATGGATGGTAACGCCCCGCTTTTGTCTACAACTGGCCAAGAGATGTGCTATCTCGACGTTGAAGATATAGATGAACTGGCCAAGGTGAACTCGGATTACGACAACACAACGCTATTGTTCGGTGAGAGCTTTATGCGGCATGCGTACATGGTTTTTAGCCCCGAGGACTATCACATTGCGCTCGCTCAAGCCAAATTTGGCGTCAAAGATTCTGACGTTGTCGAGTTCACAGATCACACAATCCCCGAAGCCATCACGGCATCAACGACTGAAAGTAGCGTTGCGACTGCCACGGTGGGAGGAGCGTCTGGTACCTTGAATACTGACGTGCCTGCCACCACGACAGGATCCACTCACAACGACGCTCCGGGGAATAGGGTACCAAGCTCGAAACCTCTGGCATTGTTCGCCTTGCTAGCGACATGGATGACGATATAGCTTCAAAATCCACAAGTTGGTGTGTTCTGAAAATCGCGTTCCTCAATGTGCCTGCTTCCAGGCATACCGTTACTATCACTCGGACTCGGATATACTCGTGGTCACTTAAACACTCGAACACCGCCGAAGAGGCAGAAGGGGATGTTATTGGTAGTCAGCTAGGTTGGAGGACAGAGGAGATATATTGTAATGATTACGGGCCGTGACTGCCCAGAGTATGGTAACACGTCCCTCCGGAAGTCTTTCGGTCTCCTCTTGACTGGGAACTCCAATGAGTTACGGCCGAACTCTTCTTCTTCGGGGTGTGATTGAAGCAGGGACGTAGGGTCCAGTTCACCGGCTGCCATCCGCCAGACTTCGCGTAGCTCCCGGTCTGGCTGGGGCGGTAGGTCATTCTGGCATGTTGTTCCTTCCCTCTTGCCTTCGACATCCTGTCGTCCAGAGGGTAGTGCCACCTCGCCACGCTTCTGGACCTCCAGGTGCCCACCAATAAGACTTCTCCCCTAACTTTCTAGTCTTTTCCAGCAAACTTTGCCTGAGAGTAGATAAGCCCTAGTTTCTTCCGTTGCCTTCACCATAACCGTGCAAGAACCTCCTTCCCTTCCTATGAACTCTAAAGCTCTCACCAATGCATCTCAGATATCGTAAACTGAAGTCTTCGGCTATTCATCCAGGCTACAGGACGGTGTCCTCCACTCTCGAAACCCTATACCTGTCTCGAAACCGACATATGGGGCGTGACTCCGGGGCGCACACTGCACAATGCATACTCAGAGTCCATATCGCTTACTTCCTTATCGTTGTTGCTAGAAATTGTCTGTTTAAGCTAGTATAAGTGGTGCGGTTGGTTCAACATACATTCTATTGCGAAGAACCACTTCCTCTATGATGGCATAGAAGGGACCGCGCTTTCCTCATCCTCGCCGATGACCACAGGGGCTGCTGGGATCACCGATGGCCATAGACCCAGGCAATTGACGTCCGTGAACATCACATCCACATCACCAGGTGGTGGCACATCATTGTCAAGGACATAGCTGGTGATGTCGAAAAGTTGGTCATGGAAGAGCTCGTTGTCTGCAGCACGAACAAGGTCTGTCAAACTGACAGTCCTGCTGGTTCAACGAGTGACTCGTTGTTGAGCCCGAATAAGGAAGCAGAGCTGATGCTCGTCGGCAGAACGAAGGACTCGAAGCTGAGCCTTGACAATGAAACTGAGCTAATACTTGCTGGTGTCCCGACCTCAGTACCTAAGACTGCGGCACCGTACATGATCCAAATGTCAAGGTTCTGTGACTTGCAGGTTGCCGCCAAGGAGCCCTTAGGTGCAGCCATGAAATGGCATCATATGACTCGCTCGGAAGGAAATGGAACCGTACACATTGTGAACGGACTGGGTAGACAGGACCGCAGTGGTAGAGTGGTGCGAACAGTGGCCTCAGATTGATCCTGTGCATAGGAACCGTTTCTGACCACAAGGAATTGCCCGTTAGGCACCCCATGGTGTTGAGCCCTCCCTCAGAGGGGCACTTAAGAACGTCCTAACCCTGGCCCTAAGTGGGAATGTTGTGTCCTATCATGTATTCTGGTAGTAGACTTGAATCTCCGTGGACATGATTCGTCACAGGATCTGGAGGACGGCACGTTGGTTCGTTCGCGCCACTTCACCGTGGAGGTGGTCTCTGTAGTGACCAACTCCATCCTTAGCCAACTCAAAAAGTCACCGACCACTGGACAACTGAGGTATCAATTCTTGCAGTATCGTTTTCGGGGCTGTCCGGTCGCACGTAGGGCGTAGATTTCTTTTTGGCTTTTTGTAGTCATCGCCGTGTATCTACGCAACGTTAGTAGGGTCTCCTGGTAGCTGAGCTTGTGCAGACAACGTACTTTCTTGTTGAACTCTTCCTGATCAGCAGCGATCCAATCCGGTGGGGTCTGGTACTGTGCAGCTTGCTTGTAGTAGTCGTCGAATATCATATTCGACTTCTGCATCTTGATCTCGCTCTTCTCGTTACTCCTGTACTCCATTGACCACTTGACACTGAGCTTGTTGTTCACTAAGCCTCGCAATTTAGTATGGATCCAGCACATACAAGGGCTCGCATCCATGTACCTCGAACCAACGTATGCAAATACGATGTGTGCTGACGATTTGCAGTAATTTTCGTTTGGTCGTTTCCAAACTTTGAGCATGGCATTGTCGCTGGCTGTAACAGAGGTAGATGGGTGGTTTCGACACGCCAACAATGACCCTGTCTATGACCTCATCTATTCAACTATCTAAAGAACGCTCGCTCGGTGTATCCAAGGAAATCCTGGTGTACAACTTGCATCTGTCTATGCTTTCCTCGTCCAGGCAGGCGTTGATCAGAATCCAATGGAACTGCTTGCAAAGCGGTGATACAATACGACGGACACCATCGTGCAGACCTTCAATATCTCTGCCAACATTGCTGTAATCGACCTTGGCCCATCGAGAATTCATAATCGCGTTGTGTCTGGGATCAATGGAGACCAAGCACGTGTTCGCCGTGTAATCGTTCGGCATCATTGGAGAAGGATCACACACACCACATCGTCAGGACGACCGAGCAACATGGTCATCACCCTCCAGACTTCTCACCTCCACCTTCCCTTTACTGCCGCGAGCAGCTTTCTTTCGACCTGAGCCCTGAGCAACAGGCGAGAAGCCCTTCTCATAAGCACTCTCTCGAAGCTTCTCTCTAGCAGCAGCGATAGCGTGCTCCTGCATCCGAGCGAGGCTAGCTTGCTCTTCTTGACTCTTGTGTCTGGCGACGACCTCAGCGTACTCAGCGGCCTCTGCCATGTCACGCTTCAGATTCTCCCGCTCGAGCTTAGCTTCGTAATCGGAAATTACTGAGCTCCGGCGAGATTGAGAGGTCATGTACTCCGAGGCACTGTCATTGAGCGTGGAGTTAGCAGCGAAAGACTTCCACTTTGAGCGCGGAGACGCGGGTACGCGAGTAGATCTTCCTGTAATAGGAGCCATCTCAGGAGCCGTGTTGGACGGACTACCGGTCTGTGCAGCAGTGCTCGATACTGAGATATCGGCATCCGAACCTGACCGGGTAGGATTGGCAGCAGCTGGTGAAAGTGGTGTCATTGGAGCATATTTGCTATTCAGGAGGCTGCTGGTTGGCTTGATAGATGGCGAGGGAGGAGCTGTAGTCAGAAGGTCGTGTTCAAACAGACTCTTCGTTCGCGAAGCACGACTGGTTCGTGTCGTTCCGTTTGCAGCCGGTCGTCTCGGAAATTTCATATCGGCTGCATGAATATTTGCTCGGCTCATTGGGGCTGAGGTCGGACCTCGTGAGCCCTTGGCTGAAACAGCAGAACCTGAAGTAGACCTCCAGTTGCTCTGCATGAGCCCTGACTGAGAAGAGCCTCGAATATGAGCACCAGAACCGGGGACGGCAGTCAACTTGCCAATGTTATGTCTTTCTCGATACCACTTCGGGATGTCTTGGAAGCCAAGGTGATTGAGCATTTCAATATCGAGTGGCATTTCATGCTTGTACAAGCATCCCTGCTGGGCGTAGTCACACTCACCTGTGCTCATCCAGTGCGAACAGTAAACCTTCTTTCCTGGTGGAGGCAGGCGGCTGCCAAGCTGAGTGACATTTTTCCAAGGCGGAAGGGTATCATGCTTGCCGGAGACCTCTGATGTTTTGGAAGATGCTTCGGTGGCAGACGAAGCCTCGACTTTCTGGTTCGATATATTTGTTTCATCGTCGGAGTCTGGCTTTTGCTCTCGAATGCCATAGAACTTTTTGGGGCCAGGAAAGATTGTGTCTGAAGGGGGTCGAGGTGGATCGGTGTTGCTGTCGCTACCAGAAGCAGAAGCGGCGGGTGTGGGAGGTCGTTGGGGAAGGACGTGGGTCTGGGTCATTGAAGGCATACCTGAAGAAGTCTTGTTGGTATCGTAGACATGGAATGTCTGATGTCGAGGTTCGACTTTTTCGATTCCTTTCATGACCATGACATCTTCCATAGTCAGGACTCTTGGCACGCCTTCGACTCGAATGTTGTGTGGGAGCTCATCCATGGGAATAAGTGGTATGGCAACATTGTTGGGCCGAAGAAGATAGAATTGTGGCTTGAGTGTGTCCGCCATATCTGCAACGAGTTTGAACCGTTGCCGGCTTGGGAAGAGAAGTGATGTAGATCGGTTGTGGCTGATATAGGTGACCAAGGATGGGGGAAGAGAATCCGATCTGTGAGATCGACTGTGATGAACGTGATGGAGGAAAGAACGCTGTGAAGAGGTGCAGAGATGTGGTTTATTAAATGGCTGAACTGATCAGTTGCGCGTTTGTCACCCGAAACACTTGGCTGCAGGCTGAGACATTGTTTGGACTTTCAAACAGTGCTTCAGGCAGACAAGATGACATGCACGACAAATGAAGACCTCATACAGATCGGTGCGGGAAGATCGGTGCGGCAAACAGGGGAGAGTCGAAAGCGCTGTGTGTGTTGTTTGAGGCGCCGGTTGAAGATTTTTGTCTCGTGACTAATGAGCAAGCCAGCACGCACAAACTGTTTGTGGATTTCAGCATGCAGTGCCTAAACGGTCAGTCATGCACGTACCCTTCGTTCGCTGATAGCTGCAGATTCATCTACAACCACGCAACATTTTCTTACACGTTGAGACACACGCTCGGATCGTTCAGCCTTACAGCGGTTTCGTGATTGATCGTGCCGTACATATCTCATCACATTCATAGCCCTTGCACCCACAGTCTCAAACCACTGGCAGCAGCGCCAACTTCACAGACCTCGCAGATCTTACATACCTGGCCCTTGTAATCTACCTGATATTTCGCACCGTCGAAGGGGCAGCTCACACTCTGGCTTCCGCTATAAATTGGTGTATACGATGCTGCACAAATGTCGAAGTCTGCAAATTGATCGTACTCAATATCAATCTGGTCGGTCGACCCAGATCTTTCGCATTGTTGCTTGGTCTTCTTGGCCTGGAACAGGAAAGTCAGCAAAGTTCACCGAATTCAAACGATTAGATATACCTGATCCACGAGCTTGGAAGCGCCTCCGTTGGCCAGTACTCTGTTGGCAAAGGACAATGCGCTCGAAAATTGCTTGTTTTGGAAAGAGAGCCGCATAGCCGCCATCAACGCCAGTTGACGATGCGAAACATCGAGCTTGGGTACCGTAAAATAGGCTGAGAGTTCTAGCTGTCTCTTGAGGCTGTCTTCCCCTCCGGTCGAAGCTGTTGATCGTCTCTCGAGCTCAATACTCATAGCCAAAGCATACTCCATAGACTTGCTGATTAGTGCTTTCGCGTCGTCGACTTGTGATTGCGAGCCGACAACATTGACTATCAACGCTTGTAGCATTGCCTTGAAAGTTGCAACACCGCTTTCTAGCTTGTTCGTCCTCATAGCTGCATAACCTTCCTGTAGATCGATCGTCGTCAGTGTTTCGAGGTCTCGAGGTATGATGGGTAGCACCTTTCGTGCTTCTGTTTCGTCCACATTCCTTCGCACATAGTTAACGATTGGTGGCATACCTGCGCTGGCAGGCAAGAATGTCCTTGATGCTTGATACAACTCCAGAAATCGCGGCTTGAGCGGTGCAAAGTCGACCGCACCTATTTGCCTGTTCAATAGCTGCATAGCAGACTCGAACGAACCCCCAGCAACGTGATCCGCTGCCAAAGGCGAGTTCCGAGACCAGAGCTCGGCTTCCGAGCTGCCTGGCCCCGTGGTGTCGACTGGCGCATCTGGGTTGTCGACGTTAACAAAATCTGATTCCTCGCCAGCATTCTCAAGTCCGGCATCGTCACCCATATCCCATGCATCGCCAACTTCTTCTTCATCACCACCTGCCAGTCCGTCTTTGGCTGCAGCAACGACCGGCACATCCTCTTCAAGCAGATTGGGCTCTGTGTCATCAACTGGACCGCCGACCTCACCCATGAGTGCCTTCTCAAACGAAGAATGGGCAGCCTCCTTGACAGGCCAATTCGCCTTGTGCGTGGGCACTATCGTTCGTGGCGTAGACAGAGAAGTACCAACTTCAGGCATTGTGAGCTGGTCAGCGGTCAAGCCAGTCATCTCCAGTATCGACTCGCACTCTTTGGTCAGTCCGTGTGACTTCGCGGTCAAATACGCTAGTGGATAGAGATCGATCTCCTTGAACATCTGTATCCTACTTTCAATGTCGCCAAGATACAGTGCGTTCTGGAACCGCGAAACAAAATCTCCTCTGTGTTCTGCAATCTTGGCCATCCTTGTAAGTTTTTCCTCATCTCCAGTGCAAAGATAGAGGAATGAGAGCTTGTCAAAATTCCGCAGTTTCTGGTATGTCATTTCAACAATTTGATGGTTGCCATGCATAAGTGCTTCTGAACCAAGACGAGTCCAGATCTTGGGCTTGTCAAGCTCCTTGGCCATCTCCGTGGCCACTTCCAAGTTTCCACACTCAATGGCTAGCTCGAAACGTGTTTGCGTGTCTTGCACGAATTGAAGCGCGATCTCCGGATACCCTTTTTTCTGTAAGTACGAAATAATGCTTTGACCGACTAGACTTGATGTCTTGATGATTTGTAGCATCTCATCATAGTTGCGCTTCACCAAGGCAAGCTTGAACCTGTATTCAGTCGGGTCGATGGTGAGTACCCGTGGCTTCGCTGCACGGTCGAGACAATAGACAGTTCGTGCTTTGACCTTGACAAGGTACATGGTCTGATCGAGGGTCCTGACAATGCCATTATCGCCGTTGAGGAGAGTATATTTGATGTGGTTGAGAGTAGAATACAGCAGCACACCCGAGTCATCCCAGGTGGCGCTCTTGATTCGGATGGTCTCATGGAGCGTGCTGACTTGTTCAAGGTGCTTGTTGACAATGGTGACATTGTGCTTGCTTAGAAGAGCAGCATACATGCCATCATTTGACCACGTCACATACTTGACTCCTGTTACGGCAAGTTCAGCTAGTTGTTTCTTCTGCTGGATGTCGAACAGCACCACGTTTGTAGGAGTCAGACACATTAGACAGCCCGTACCTCCGAAGACAACATCTGTGGTGCCCAGAGGGGCTTTGAAAGATTTCGTGGTCGAATTGCTTAAATCTTTGATATCGACATTCTGGGTGGATGTGCTGAACACAGCAAAACGGTTGCGAGCAACAAACACTGCAGAATTGCCTGAGCCCTTCTTCATGTCGGTAGGATCGGATGCGCCTATGGCATCTTTTGGTAGGGTGATCAGCTCATACGTGCCGCTGTCGACGGGTGATGTAACTAGTACAGATCTCTCTGCAGGATTGTACGACAAGGTCCTCGGCGGTACCCAGCTGTTACCGAACTTGCGCAGAGACAGTAGCGAAGGAGATTCAACATTCTTGGTGAAGTCGTAAGATTTGATGTGCTTGTCTTTGGTGACGTAGAAGAGAGTGTTCTGGTACAGGTTGGATGCTGGTCTTTCTCGTTCAAGCTTGAAAACCATAACACCGTTATCATGGCCAGCTGCAAATAGGTTAATTTCTGGATGGGCCGCGATCACCCAAAATCGGTCATTTTCTCTCTTGAACGATTGCACAGGTGTCCTCTTGTTTAAGTCCCAGACTCTTACTGTCTTGTCTTCGCCAACGGAGAGGATAAGGTCCTGATGAGGGTGGAATAGGCAGGCTGAAGCATTCTGAAAATGACCTCGACATGTATCGACCTCCCATGCTTTTGTTTCGCTCATACGCCAAAGCTTGATAAGTCGGTCGTCGCCGGCAGACACGATGAGAGGCAAAGTAGGATGAAAAGAGACCCAGTTGACGCCTCTGTCGTGACCTTCCAGCACAAACTTGACCACTGCATCTGTGTTCCCGAACATGTCTGCCTGCTGCTGATTTGCTCTCGCCATCTGATCCTCAAAGGTCATAGATGTTGGTGCAGAATGCTTCTTGCGCAAGCCCGAAATGTCCCAAACTCTTACTGATTGGTCGAGAGAGGCAGAGACAATCAAGTCCTCTTTGGGGTGAAATTGAGCGCACATAGCATAGTGATTGTGGCCGGTCATGGTGCAGATGAGGGATCTGTTCTGCCAATTCCATATCCGTATCGTCTGGTCGTCAGAGGCTGAGAGGATCCATGGCAATTCGTGGTGGAAGAAGACCGTGCGAACATAGTCGAGGTGACCATTCAAGGTGAACAGGCAGCGCCTCGTCTGGTATGACCATACCTTGATCTTGTAGTCGTCTCCGCCAGAAACAAACAGGGGCTGCGTGGGGTGGAAGTCAATGCCTCTAACAGGTCCATCGTGCTCTTCGAACCGGTCGATCAGGGTGCCCATACGGTAGTCCCATAGCTGGATTGTGGAGGAATGTAATGAAACGAGGATCCATGGTCTGATGCCACTTGTCAGAAACAGTGATAATGTAGGAGAGTGACTCGTACCTCTTGGGATGGAAGGCAATGCCCTTGGCCCTCGACGACTTCGACTCGAACTACGCGCCGGTCAGTAAGTTCCCCAGCCAGTCAGCCATGCAGTGGTACGTACTTTTGTGAGCATGCTCGGTGAGGAAGCCATCTTGGCTTGGATCTATTAGTTTGTGCTCAGTGCTCAGTAAAGAGGGTTTCTCGCCTCAGGGTCGTGTCATTTCTCGAAGCCTGAATTGCCTGCCTCCGTGGTTACTAGCCCTCCCCATCGATAGAAATGGACACCGGTGTCAACTTCGAAGGCACGCCAAGGTTGTTAATGCCTCAGGCATTAGTTTTGGTGCGAATATCTTGTGCCGGCTCTCGAAGCGCTTGACATGATCCTCGTATACATAGGGTGGTTTGCGCGAACGGAGCTGTTGACAGGTTCAACGAGCATGTGATCTCCAATCATGCGTGCATCTCATCTTCTCAACTACGATTACCAGAGCACGCTTACAGTGAGATGACGGCGGCTCCTACAGATGTCGAGGACTTATCAACTAGCGTTGGTCCCCAAATGGCTTCTACGACAGAAGCTGCAAAGCTACCATCCCGTCGCAGCAAGCGTCTTCGCAAAGATTCGTCTGGTGAGCTTTCCATCGAGGAGTTGTTCCCGGACGACATGGGCTATGACGCGGATGTTGAGGCTCTCCACCCTGATGTCTACGAAGAGCCTGAGTCAGATACTGAAAGCGCAGCTACACCCAAGAGGAAGTTTCACACCATTGATGACGAGCTGGCGTCCCGGATGAAACATCTGGGCCATGAACGATCACGTACCAATAGTCCGCAAACACCAACTAACAACCGGGGTCGCAAGCGACGGAGCCTGCACGAGGAAGTGATGCAGTCGAGAAGAGGAAGGACCTCTGACCTCGAAGTAGTCGAGCTTGTTGAGAGATCTAATGCTTCACCACCAAAGAAGAAGATGAAGCCAACTCGGCCAAGCACCTCGAGCCACAGGTCTGATGGACCGCGCCGGCGTCCTCTTGATGAAGCAGACAAGCAGCCGACCAGCCGAGCTGGCATGAACGATGCTATGGACACTTCGTAGATCAGAGTGCTTGAACATTGAAAATCCAGCCACTGACACTACCACTCCACGCGTTATAACGCGTCCGATCGAGCATTACGTCACCGATCTATGGGCTGGTCAGGACAGCTGCATGATCATGCACACTATTCGTACTTGCCCGTCGCTCCTGCATCCTTAGCGCAGTTCGATATCGACCTCAAAGCACTGCTCGTTCCTGCTCCAACCGATTCCTCTGCTCGTTCACTTCTCAATATCTACCTCCTTGCTGTAAACCAATAGCTGAACATCATCCATACACTCATTCTGCAAGAACTTTGTTGCTCACCAACATGGCTCGACGATCAGCGCGAATCGCATCTTCGCAGTCCCAGCCAGACTCGAGCCCTCCTAACTCTCAGAGCTCGCCGGCGGCCACGGGCACAAAGCGCAAAGCTGCGCCGGGCTCGTCCCCGACTGCCAAGCGCGGCAAGAAGGATGAGAAAGAGCAAAAGACCATAGAAGAGTCCATGGACGTGGATGTAGATGAGTGAGTTGGCCCGACTCTTCCTGCTGCGCACGACGATACTGATGTCCTCTCAGGAACGGGTCCGAGCAGCCAAAGACCGAGAAAGCCGAGCCTGAGGAGGAGCAAGCTGAGCCTTTCACAACTGATTCTGCGGGGCAGACCGAGGACAAGCCAGACACATCCGCTGAAAAGCAAGACGAGCCTGCAAAAGATGATCAAGCAAACGGCCATGAGGAAGAGCAGCAAGTTGAAGAGCCGACAGAAGAAAGCAAGCCTGAGGCTAAGGAAGAGACCGATCAGCAAAAAGAGGCCCAAGATGCTCAGTCTGAGGCCAAAGGAGAACCAAAAGAACAAGAGACCGCTGTCAATGACCAGCATCACGACACTGTCACTAATGGCGACGATGCTGTCGAGCCGAACGCACGAGATGCCGAAGTACCATCTTCTATCCTCGAGAAAGGCATCATGTATTTCTTCTACAGAGGGCGCGTCAATGTTGACGACCCAAAAAGCGTAGATGACATACAACGCTCCTACCTCGTTCTTCGGCCGCTTCCGCACGGTGCGAAGCTTTCGGATGGCCCCATTGGAGACGACAAGAACTGCAGGCTTATCGCTATACCCAAAAAGATGCTGCCTGTATCTGGCAAGGACCGCTGGATCGCCTTCACGGAAACAGTGAACACCTCATTCTCGGAGCTTAGAGAGAGTTTCTTGAAGAGTGACGACTACAGTACACAAACAGGTCCAAGACACACGCCAGCTGCGTCGCCTGCCGCAGAAGGTGTGTACGCTATCACAAGTACCGGCCGAGAGTCGCATCTTGCATACATCATCACATTGCCTGAAGAGCTAGGCGCAGTACAAAACGATCTTGGCCTCCGACCCAAGGGTTCATTCGTTGTCTCTGTCAAGAACCCGAAGGCAGGAGGTCCAGCTAATACAAACATTGGGAAAGATCCAGGCTACAGTCCAGAATTGATGAACGAATTCCGGAGCTTGCGATGGATGGGCTTGAAGCCAGATCATCTCAATTACGAAGGCTGCCAATTCCTCATGATAGGCGAAGGCGAGCAGGGCCTCGACAAAGCTACCGAGCCGCAAGCCGGAGATGAGAAGAAAGATGAAACACCAAAGGAAGAGATGGAGAAATTAGAGGGCGAAGATGAGATTCGAGTTGAACACTTAAATGGTAAGTTGCATCACTGTTGACGCAAGCATGTTTTGCTGACGATTTTCGTAGACGAAGACGCAGTCTTTGCAGACTTAGGCACAAACGCCAAGGACTACCCGAAGCTCCAGACGACGTGGTAGAGTCCACGTTGCGTCCCGGATGAGCAATTCATTGGCCTGGTCTCGCCTTCAAGTTGTTGTCCACATGCTCGAGTAGTGAGGCTGACTGCTGAAAGCTAGAATCTGGTGGGCATCATGAACATGCCGAAGAACGAGTTAGTGTCTTGCCTGACACGAGAAGGCTTACGTGAAGTTTCCGTCAACGCGCTTGCAATCACCAGTGGCTGCGCACAAAAGTCAGAGCGCTGAGGGCTTGTAACATATTTGTTCACGCTGGCGGCGTTTGTGCAAAATGCCTAGTAGTGCTAGCACGTCTAAGTGATGAGCTAAGCACAAGTAATATTCTTATTCCACAAGCAAGTGCTGGTTATATTGCAGGGACTATACAGGGTCTCGGGTTGGCATCAATCATCACTAATACTCGAAATTTGGATATTACACATCTAAACTCCTGGCTGACTGGATGATATGAAGCATCTCTACCGCTTAGATACCATTGTACGTTCCGACGCAACTCCTGCCCGTGAATTAGTCTCTAGCACCGGGGTGTCCTATCTACGACTACTCCGAATCAATCTAGAATTCGCGAGGGTCATAGGATTCACCTTCGCCATTTCTGGCAGTGTGAGCCAATATTAAAATTATTCTCAACATGATCTATTGCCGCGCATTGTGGCCTACTTCCCCTATACATTTCACAGCTGTTACGACCTAATTATTCATAACTTGATTAAATAAACCGCGGTACTGAACTTAACGTAGCCGAACTACCTACTGTGCTTGATCCGGTCACCTATTATTACCTAAATTTGGTGCACGGTATTATGGCGCGCGGTGGTCCTAACCCACCGCGGTAGAAGAAGTAAGAACTTAACGGGATTTAGCCAAGATTTTGGGAATACGGGTAGATCGCTTCTGCGCAAAAGCTCTTGACAGTCACCACAGAACCGTGCTTCGCTATTGCTCGGGATCGCACGCGGTACGCGATGCATACTTCAGTAGCGCCGGCAGTACAACATCAGGCACACTGCATGGCAGGTCCTGCCGTGCCTCCATACACAGGCTGTCAGGAGGATTGCTTGGTACCCATGAAGGTGGTCATTAGGCGTGCAATATGACGATCACGGTTGAGGACGTCCTACAGTGTACTAAGCAGTATGCATGACTTCGTAAAACCACTGTGTGCCGTTCGAGTTCTGCGATGTCTAGCTGACGACTCGACAACATGTCGGCAAATCCAGCTATTGCGCAGATCAGTGTTTCCCTCAGCCTTCAACGGAACGCCATCGCCCCGGCTTCCTCAGTGAGTCCGCAGCGATGTCAGCGTGAGTACGAGCTCCTGCTCGAGGATGTTTTGCAGAGGAACGGAGGGCCTATGGCGTTCGACTCCCAGACACGGATGCCTCCTTTCAATATCTGCATCTCAGACCATTTCGCGAACCATGTCCGCTTGCTTCATCAGGCGCTGGACAAAGCTCTGGTGGATATCGTGCAACGGTGGTACGCAGACGAGGAGGCGAGTTTTCCGAAAAGAATGCCGCTTGAGAAGCATGAGGAGGAGCTGCTGGAGTGGATTCATGGACCTGGTCGGAAATTCGTCCCTTCTTTCAGGGAGCAATATGGCATGTGGAGGACTGACTATCTCATCGAGAGAACCGCAGATGGGTTTGAACAGGCCAAGATCTGCGAGATCAATGCTAGGATACCGTATAATGGATTGTGGGCAATTGGTCTGCATGAGGAGGCTACGAAACTTCTCCGTGGTGCTGAAGACGTTACGTTCAAGTCTCCCAACGACTTCGAGGTAATGACGAGTGCAAGTCTCCATGGTGAGTGAAGTGCTGACTACTCGAACAGTCCACTCAGAAGGCAGTTGTAGAATGTTTCGATGCAACCGAGCCTCTATACCACGTCCGTGAGAAGTGGCCAGGAGTTGATTCGCACTGCTTCTTGCGAGCGTTTGAGGAGGCAACCGGCCAGCAGACTACGACCGTGAAGCCTGCGCAGCTTCGAGTACGACGGGACAGCGAGTCCCCTACGGGTTACTCACTCTTCATCCTACCCCAGGACGAGCATGAGGACCCTGCACACTCTGCAGATACGGCTACACAAAAGGTGTCACAGTGTAGTCTCGAACTATTCCAGGAGGAGCTGGCCGATATCGACGCCCCGGTATTACGACAGCTCGCCACCTGTTGCGTGAACGATTTCCGAAATATCCTGCTTGTTCACGATAAGCGGATCCTCTGCATTATACGAGAAGAGCTGCCAAGCCTAGTGGCCCGCCGAGTCCTCACAGAAGAAGAGCGGCACTTGCTAGAGAAAGGCATCGTCGAAACGCTGCTGCCAGGCAGTCCTGCTATGAAGACACTGTTGCAGCGAGCGAAACGAGACGAGAGCACGAGGCACTTCTATATCGCGAAACCTGTCCGCGATGCCAGTTGTCACGACATCCGCTTGGGCAAGAACATGACCCAGGACGAGTGGCTAGAGCTCCTCGAACGCTTATCAGACCGTGCCCTCCTTCCCAGTGAGGACGCGTACGTGGTTCAACCGCTAGTCAATCATATTTGGTATGATATTGCGACGCACGATGATAATGGTTTGACTCCTGAGAAGTATCACATGATTGCGTCGTACCATATGATCAACTCGAAGCTGGGGGTCTTTGGACCGTGGCGGCTTGGGAAGGACGTTCATGTGGGTCTTATGAGCGGGGAGAAGAGAGGTGTTGTCATGAGTTGTGTGTTGAGGCCAGAAGAGATGTCTGGAATGGAAGACAAAGAGGACTAATCATTGCGAGGAGTTCGGTAGGGTGGGTGGTGAATGCAATTCAGCATCTGGAATATACAGCGAGGACTGGCATTGCTTGTCTTGCTGTCGATGCCTCTCACTGTCGGCCCTTGTGTTCACCCATCCTTCATTGCTACTCACATTCATGCCTATGCTGAGCGACAGCGAGTACTCTTTGAGCTACTTGCTCCGCCATACCATGCTCGACAGGCGTTGACTTCAAGAGAGTGGCCAGCCTGCAAAGTCGATGTATAAAAGGAGCGATATTGAGGCAGCCACGACGAGCTGTATGGAGAGATCTTGCTGGGGGTGGAGCTCATCAGGGGCCGGGCCGAGCTCAAGGATGAACCCACATAACTCTTCACCCAGCTTTGAACTTAGGCAGGACGACTCCTGGAGCACTCATCTTTCGATTCCGATGGTTGCTGGAAACTCTTGAAGGATCATCATTGCTTCGATGTTAAGCAGGTAGACTGATTTGTGACCTCATTTGATCACCCCCAGTGCAGGCCTTTGGTGGCTTGGGTTAGGGCAATCAAAGGAGCTGGAAGTTAAAGATTGCTACCCCTCACTTGCAGAAGTCCATGGCGAGCCCAAAACGTAGCTGTCATCCATATCTAGCATTTCTTAAGCGGTAGTCGGACTATTAGGCAGGAAGTCAAGCATGTTCTAAGTGTATTACCCGCATGCTGTACGGCGTGCTAAGCAGCTACGGTATTTAGATACCCAGAGTGCACATGGTCTTCCGTACTCATTACCAGAATCAATACCGTTTTCAGGCAGCTATATGTGACTTCACAGTAGTGGCAGCCTTATTGATACGTCGCTGGAGCGTCAACCTGAGCAGTGCTTGTTTGGTGTCGGTGGCTCTGTTGGCCTCATGTATTGTGTACGACAGCGACTTTCCGCGTCCATAGGACTAATCAAGTCGACTATGAGGTCCGAACCTTGAGAGCACCCGTCAATCACGTCAAATCGCCTCCCTGGAAGCACGAGATGGATGCAATACTAGCCGATGCAGCACAGCTGAACGATGTGCTGCTGGCAACAGACGAGAGCGAATATGATAACGTTGCTCTACACGTCTTGCAAGCGTTGAGGAAGTTTCAAACACCAGACCAAACAATATTACTTACAGTGAGCCTGGCGCCTATGGTCAGTGACTGAAGACTCAGATGCTAACAGTTGCGACCAGCTTCTTGAGTCGATAGACCCAGTGTCGTTGACCATACCATACGTCTACCTCCTACATAGTCTGCTCGAGTCGACTATCAAAGCCAATCACTCCTCGTCACGATCCCTGCCACAAGCTCTGCTACCAGACGGGCAACTATGGCCGGCAGTCACAGCAGGGCTCCTCGCCTTCGACCCTATTCAAATGCGATATGTTGGGCCGCAGCTTGTGAAGATCGTGGAAGTGGTATATTCTGGCGCGGAACAGACCTCCAATTTCGTACCCGCGATCCAACTTCTGCAGAACCTGATCCTTAGACTGGATCCCCAGTGCTGCACCCTCTCTACCACACACTACTACTACGTCAAGCTATGTCTATACGCCAGAGCATATACAGAAGCAACCAACATTATCGACTTTCCCATCTACCACATCCCCACCTCCGAGTCCACGAAGACACTAGAGAAGAGACTAGGCAAATATCTATGTTCCCAGCAAGAGTCGAGTCTTGCCTACATCAACCCTCAGTCAGGGCTCAGCGGCAAGATCACAAGCCGAATATACCTTGAGTACTATCTACTGGGAGCACTTTGCTACATTGGCACTGAACAATGGAAAAAAGCACAGGCATTCCTCGAGATCGTCCTCGTCGCCCCAACACAACAGAATGTGGCAAGCTTGATCATGTTGGAGGCCTACAAGAAGTGGCTTCTTCTGGGTCTCATGATCAAAGGTCAGGCACCCGACCTACCAAGAGCAATGGGTGCCAATGCCGCCAAGCACATCCGAATATTGGCTAAGCCATACGAGTGCGTCGTAGATGCCTTCAAAACCAATAAGCTGGAGGTCCTGCATGCTGAGATTCAGGAAGGCCTGGATATCTGGCAGCAAGAAGGAAATTATGGGTTGATGGTCGAGGTTTCGAATGCGTTCAGGAGGTTCGCCGTCATACGTCTCAGCAAGACGTTTGCAGCCCTTCCAATAGAAGAGGTCGCACAACGAAGATCGTCATCACAGCCCCAAGATACCCAGGAAACTCTAGCCTACGTTCAGCAGCTCATCTCAACTGGCGAGTTACAAGCAACAATCACACCCTCTCAGACAAGCGGGCTAGGCACAGTACGCTTTCTTCCTCCAACAGCAGCTCACAAAACAGAGCAAGAAGTTGAACAAGAGCTTCGAGCAAAAACTATCGAGCTGAAAGTACTGCTAAAGCATATCTCGGACTACGATCACCAGCTCGCAGCCAACAAGGATTATGTGGAATGGTTGACAAAGCTAAAGAAAGCACGAGATCAGGACAAGAAGGCGGCTGATAAAGGCGTAAAGCCACTTGGTGGACCACCTGTGCCGGGTGACTTTCCAGATGAGGATATGATGGATGAGTGGTGAGGCGATTACTATGTCTTTCAAAGCAGCGCGTGATGATTGATGATGCAATGACGATATTACTGAGTGAGCGATTCTGTCGTTCGAATAGAACTTGCAGACAATGCGCATCACAAGAGAAGCAGCCGCAAAGACAAGGCTTCAAGACACCAGGACATGAGACTTGCGGCACGACGATCTAAGCAGCCTAGATAATCACTTTTAGTGCAGAGGCATGCACAACCAAATATGAATACTAAGACCACCACACGCGGTTATTGCAATGAACAGAGTCGCTAAACTACCGAACCTCTTCTCCTAACCTAACATCAGTGGCCAGGTTATGACCTAGGCAACTAAGTTCAGAAAGCCGCTGCTTCTATACTATGACCACGAATAATCCGTATTAGCTATATTCCGAGATAACCCTTCTTGGTTTTCTACGTCGGCATACTTATTTAATCGTTTTATCTCGGTGGTTAACGCTGCGCACGTAAAGGAGATTAAATCGTCTTTTCGACCCTCTACGACGGAATATTCGCTCTCGGAAAGGTTATAATCGGATTATCGATTTTTTATAAGGGTCCGGGTTATAATTTAGTTACTGATATTACCTTATACATGCGTTTTCACACTTGCCTCCGTGCCCTGCATGGGTAAGTTTCTAAGTTGGTTGCCCTATAACGCCCGCGATGACCTTTTGCTCGCACTGCACACCGCCTGGCCCCTCCTCGCCACGCCCGCGCCCTGATAGAATCCAGAACCTCAAGTACTCATAGGCGACGTCCGTCCAGCTCAGCTTCACTAAAGACCCCATGTGACTGCTGTACATGGTCTGAGCGTAGAAGCAGGCGTAGCCAACAGTAGTAAAAATACCAACGACGTGGCTTAATTGCTGCCAATCGCAATGCAAAGACGTCAATTACCTAGCTTGCGACCCCGGCCCGTCCAAGCATTGTGTATTCCTCTTCGTGACATGCCGGTTTGTGAGTGCTGCGTCTCTCGAGTCGACTTTTTACATTGCATATCGTAGTTCCTTCTCACTGTATCTCTTTTCTCAGACGGTCCAATTCTGCGACCGGCCAGGTGCCTGTTTTCTTGAAATGTTTGAGGATTTTGATCATGTCGTCAAGGCATTTGGACTGATGAAAACCTATTCTACTTTTCCAGATCAGCAGCCAAAGAGTATGGTTATATATGCTGCACTTTCGCCTCAACATGATGGCACGACTCAGGGCATCTCCCTTACGCCCAGATAGTGGTGGCTTGGCGCCGTGCTCGATAAGGGCAAGAAATTTACGGGCGAGTAAGTCGCCACGGAACTCGTCTGTCACAAAGCTCAGCATATTCATCGTAAAGATGGTCTCCATCGGATATCCTTGCGGATCGCAGCGGCCATTGACGTCCTCACCTGCTAAAACGAGAAGTATTAGCAGCTCACCATAATGTTCGCGAAGGCCCAGACGAGTGACCTGACACCAGTGTTGGATGAGGGTCGTTGATGATCCGTAGTACTCGCAGTCCTTGTCATGTGTTCCGGACCAAGAATCTCCGGGTATGTATTGAGCAGACCCAACTAGGTTGTCAAGGAAGAGAGCACCGACACCGCCCTGTAATATGCAAAAATGTCTTCCATCCACGCGAAACCCCCTTTTGGCAAATCGTTCAATCAAAGCGGGGGAGAAGCTCGAATACTGGTGCCCATTGTGCCAGATGATTAGGTCGAATACGTCCTGAATCTTGGTTGATTGAGATTCTGCAGCGCCAAGCTCGTGTTCAAGATAAGGTTCCAAGTTGTGAAAGGCAGCGAAGACAAGGTCCAATCTCCCTATCTTCCACAGCCGCCGGGTCCTTAACATGGTCAAGGGAGAGGAATATATAGTCCGATGACAACCGATACATATGCTGGGATGCAGTGACATCGCGGCAGACAACAGCACAAAACGCACAAGCTCAAGTTTTGCTTCGACAATAGCGTGGTTGGTTCTTAGCAGCTCAACGCCATATAACAAGCAATAATGCAGAAGCCGGGTCAAATCGGTCCATTTTTGCGATTTCACACGTTCCGATACGGCTGCAAGCGATGTGTCAATACCCATAAGCCCACCGATTTGAGCCCGCGTGATGCCGTGTAAGTGTAGACTGTTTTCCAACGCGGATCGCAATGTCGATGCCTCGAAGATCTCTTCCTTTGCCGCACTATTGAGAACGTCCAAGCTGACATGAGCCCACGTAGACGGTCCGAAATAATGCTCAGCACCTTTCGGCAGCCACGAATGATGCCACTGAGATCTCCTCAAATGTGTCGCAAGCGTCTCATGTATCAGTTTCACAATAACCTTGTCTGTGGGTGGGCTGTACCCGTCATCAATCGAGACGAAGTCCAACATTCTGCCAAGGCTGCTTTTGACGTGAAATTCGATCATGTTCCGTGTGAGCTGCGATCCAAAGAACAATGTGCACGTCTGCATTCTGTAGATGAAGCTTATTGTCTCGAACAGAAGCACGTCATCTAGCTCTTTCCCATCTTGAAAACAATTTGCTACCAGGTTGAGGACGGCTATAGCGTCACCACGGAAGAGTTCCGGGATTTTTTCCAGAAGACGATTGTATAGGAGGCTAAGTTCAGGCGGGAAAGTCTGGAGTAGTGCGAACAGAGCTCCCACTGTTGTGTTCTGGTCGTACGCTTCGACCATCTCGTCAACGACCAGCTTTGCCCACAACATGACACCTTGTGCCTTCACTCTTAGCGCTCTTTGCACATATATTGAGAATGTCTCTCGAACAGTAGGGTATTTGGATGAGTATTCAAGCAGTCTTCGCTGGATGTAGTAGTCGATGCTGGCATCATTATGGTCCTGCATTGTTATTGTCGGAAACTGACGAAATGCATTCTCCAGGTCCGGCTCAGGACGACTTGCTAGCCACATTTTCATTCCAGTTCGGTCACGCAGAGTCTCGAGTTGCGCGCAAAGATCCCAGAGGTTACCATCGTACTCGTCGAGACCATCGATGAAAGCACAAATACGAGTACCTGTCAGCCGTATTGCTGCCGCCAGAAGGTCGACAAAGTCGTCCGTGGTCGACTCCGCCACGCGTCGGTGCATGTCTCTGTCATCAAGCGAGGACGCAATAGAAGGTACGGACTGCATCAGCTGCAGCAGAAAAAGCCTCAGCATCCCCTGAGGCTGATTAGCGGTCCCAGTGCTTGCACGAAAGTCGTAGAAGAAATGCAGAATCGTCCAACGGCCACCACTGTTATCGAGTTGCTCTCGTGTAGAATTACTGTCGATCAAATATCGCATGAGTGTACTCTTGCCCGAGCCCGGTTTGCCGGAGATCCAGAAGGGTGTTGTTCCAGACTGAAGCCATCGCGGCAAAGCAGTATCCTTGACCCAGCCAAACGAGCCGGTTCCGATCTTTGTAAGTTCAAGTTGCTTTCTTTTTGCGTTCGCACCAGCGTAAGCTAAAGTGTCAGATAGAACTGGACTCGACCGGTCAGACACGGTTCACAAAAACTTTAGGTTAAGTAAGCTATCTTACCTGCCCGTCTGTGCTCGTCGCTGCCCTCAGGAGGTCCTGAAACATACGTGTCACCAAGGTGCACGGGACCACTACCGTAGTTACTAAAGTCACCATACCGATGTCCTTCCCGGTTTGCAGAACCTTCAGCCTGACTGGGTTCGAGATCCATATTTTGCGAGGTCGAGCGAGGCGATCGCGTGCAGTAGGCAGTCCGGCATGCCACAATGCAGACGTCCTCTTTGAGAGCGGACACTATCCCCGTGAGGTTGGGACGCTCAAAGAGCAGTTATCCAGCTGCAAGACACTGTTCATGATGCAAGGCTGGATTGTAAGGAGCTCAGCTGGCGCCTGACCAAGTCTAGGTTCGCTTAGAGGCATGGATCGTGACTGGCTGGAGCACTAGCCAAGAACTGATCTCGTATTCAGCCGCTGCTCGATCAGAGACATTTGAAGCAGACTTGAGCACGTACAAGTCTAAGAACTCTGTGATTTATAGGTGGGAAGATAGGCATTGATACCAAATGACCTCGTGCCATTAACACATGTTGCTACGCTATGGAGTGAGGCAGAACAAAAGGTAGGAGCAGCCTCCGCATGTCAAGTATGAGTGTTTGCGCTCTTGTCACAAAAACGCAACAGTACACCCGGCGTAAACTTTAGCCAACTTTGCCATCAACCGCTGTGCGTACGAGCGCTAGGATATCTCCCCCCGACGGCTGAATACAGATTACTGAGGCTGTTCTTAATATGTCCTTGGGCGTATTAAGGACTCGATGAAGAAACTATCTGAGTCCTAATCAGCCGACTCAACTTCTAGCTCCGAATACAGTAAGTGCCTCCCACGCACTCAGACAAGGTATCCAGCTTTAATGTGAAGCTTGAGTTGCAGTAATTCGAATTCGAGAGAGGCTGTCGATACCATTGATTTGTGCTATTCATATAGTACGCATTGTTTGAATATCAATTTATCCATTGCAAGTAAAGACGCCCGCTGTTGGTAAAACAAAAGCAATTTGCAAGTGCTTCAGCACTGATAGCAGGGTCTGCTCATCTCTCATGCCACAGCTTGCGTAAACAACATCAAACCTCCAAAAACCGACTGCTCTCACACTTTGCTTGCCCAAAGAAACGTTTATTCCATGGGCAATGATATCTGAATCATGAAGTCGAATCATGTTGCTCTCCCAACTGCACGAGACCGCTCGCCACTTGCACCTAAACCACTAGCCCCCCTCATGCAGTAGCGCTGGCCCCTGTGTCCTGCGTCGTAGTAACTCTCTCAATCTCAATCTTCGGCATTGATTGTCCACCCATTCCTAAATCGGTCTGCTTGGCTTTAGGGTTCTTGGTGTAGTAGTCCTTGACAGCACTCTTGATCGCATCCTCCGCTAACATACTGCAATGCAGCTTGACAGGTGGAAGACACAATTCCTTGGCAATCTCGGTGTTCTTCACTCTTGAAGCTTGCTCCAGTGTCATGCCCCGGACCAACTCTGTCAAATAGCTCGATGACGCAATAGCAGACCCGCACCCGAAAGTCTTGAACTTCACGTCGGCAATTGTGTTGTTACTGGGATCAACCTTAATCTGAAGTTTCATGACATCGCCGCAGGCCGGTGCGCCGACGAGACCTGTGCCGACGTCCATGTCATTTTTGCTCATGCTACCGACATTGCGGGGGTTCGAGTAGTGGTCGAGGACCTTTTCGTGATAACTTCTCGTCTGTTGCGGTTGAGCTGTGACGGTCTGTGAGATGGCGATTGGCGCTCTTGTGATGGACGGGGTGACTGACGGTCGAATAGAGGTTGAGAGTGCGCGGGGGAGGGTGGTGAGAATGCGGCGAGACATGGTGATTTGTATGTCGCTGTGAGGACGTGCTTGATGTCGTAAGGTGCTTGAAAAACTTCGTGTATATTCCTTAGGTTTGCAGAACGTGTCTTAGGATTGCCACGGATGAATTGATTGAAGTTGAAGTGTGAAGCGAAGATGGATGGCGAAGGCCTGAACTATGATACAAAAATGATGTAGTGCAAGCTTCTAGCGCCATCCGCGGTTGGCCCAGCCCTCGGACTTAAGTTATTCCAGTCACGTGGACAGGCCAGTCCTCCTTCCTGGAGCACGTCCCAGCCAATCAAGCCTCAGAGATCTCGATTCGACGTGGGGCAGATTGACAATGTCCTCAGCTGCAGGTCACCTTACCTCGTAGTCATTCGCGTTGCGCTGTAGGAAGGGAAGCATGGGCAACATGGAAACAGCTACGAGTCACTGTGTGTATGCCACGACGGTCGACAGTCTCGCTACACCGAGGCATATTCCGCCGAAGATGAGAAGCTCAGGCTGACTGGAATTATGCCGAAGCATACAGGTACTGACAGGTAACTTACTGATAACTTCAAGCTATCAACCATGCGCTGCATGTCATATCCAGTGTCAGGAGTCGGTGCAGAAAGCATGTTTTTGGTCAAACTGGTTTTGGAACGTTCAATTGAATTCAGGTATCCGCCTCTGGCTATTTTCATCTATCGGGCAACTGTCATGGTAAGCTAATAGACTTCTGCCCATGATGATGGATGCAGGATCTGGAGATGAAGAATCGGGATATACGACCTTACGGCGGGATACCGAAGCCTCCAAAGCCAGAATTGAGAGGGTAGGCATGTACTAGCTCAACACTAGACATATGACTACGGCTTTCAGAGCAGCTTGTCTCAGACGACGATGCTGCAGATATCTGTTACGGGCAGCTTTGAATCATAGGGATGCTTTGGACTTCCCAAGAAAGCTACCTTTGTAAAAGTACAGCAGCTTGCCAGTTCGCCACTAACTGATACCGGCTGCTAATCAATTAACATCGTCTTCCATTGCGCACACCATCATAAACAGCGAAGATGGCGTACACGGCTTTCCGATACTACGCCACCCAGCATCAAGCTCCCGTACGTCTCACAAATTTGTCATATAAC